>Ga0073934_10000131_pt1 | contig 218695 bp, 181 predicted proteins | sample LarsenN4metaG_FD_76834 | JGI IMG/M metagenome (GOLD analysis project Ga0073934, IMG submission 76834) | Hot spring sediment bacterial and archeal communities from British Columbia, Canada, to study Microbial Dark Matter (Phase II) - Larsen... ... | reverse complement strand
GGCGTGCTCCTCGGCAACGGTCGGCTAATGGAAGACTCAGGGGTTAGTCCGGCAGGCCTCGCCTCGGAGGCCGAATCGATGCGCGCGGACGGCCAAACCGTCATGTTCGTCGCCGTGGACGGCAAACTAGCTGGGCTGATCGGTGTCGCGGACCCGATCAAGGCAACCACGGCGGAAGCCATTCGGCAGTTGCACGAAGAGAACATCCGAATCGTGATGTTGACCGGTGATAGTCGAACGACGGCGCAGGCGGTGGCCAGCAAGCTGGGAATCGACGATGTGATTGCCGAGGTGCTGCCGCAAGACAAAAGCAACGCAGTTGGGCGGCTTCAGAACGAGGGCCGGTTCGTGGCCATGGCAGGCGACGGCATCAACGACGCACCAGCTCTGGCGAAGGCCCAGATCGGGATTGCCATGGGAACAGGTACTGACGTGGCGATGGAGAGCGCAGGCGTGACCCTCGTCAAAGGTGACCTCGGGGGCATCGTCCGGGCGCGACGTTTGAGCCGCGCCACGATGCGAAACATCAAGCAGAACCTGTTCTTCGCCTTCGTCTACAACGCTCTCGGAGTGCCCATCGCGGCCGGAGTGCTCTACCCCGTCTTTGGATTGCTGTTGAGCCCGATGATCGCGGCGGCCGCCATGAGTTTCAGCTCCGTCTCAGTGGTCGGCAATGCTTTACGCCTCCGACGAGCAGAGGCGTGAGCCATCCATTTCCGCATGGGAGAACACCGTGCCCCTATGGGAGCCGCAAAGACTTGGTCACGTCTGGCCGCCCGGAGAAGACTCTCAGTAGCCGCACGATGCTATCGCTGAAACGCCGAGGCGAAGTCGGAGAACCTGTCAACTTGGCCTCCATGTTCGGCTACGAAAACTCGGGCGGTCTTCATATCACCGAAGGCGAGAATGCTCGGGGAGCATCGGTCGAAGTGAGCGTGCGCTGGCTGTTTGTCTGGAGTAATGACCGCCTCGTGACGGGTGCAGGGGTTGATATCGCTGTTTTGCACGATGTAGGACTCCGAAGGGACTAGGGCGCCGCCTCCCATGTAGTCGGTCAGCTGCGTGACCTGAACCGGCTTGCCTGACTGTTGATGTTCAGATAAGGCGCAGGCGGGACAGCAGTAATAGCCGCGCTTGCCATTGATCGACGCTATGGTTCGCGAGTGGTCGTGAACTGGGCGGGAACAGGCGCGACAAGTCTGATGTTCCCGCTGTGCTACGAAGCGCCAACCCGAGTAGCCAAGGCCGGTGAGCGCAAGAATTGAAACGACTGTGACAGCGACGGACCTTCGATTCATAGCCGCCTCTCCTCTGAGCAAATGCTACATCCGAAGGAAACGCACCACAAGCGGGGCGCGCCGTGACCGCTGGAAGTGGCCCGAACGACTAAATACACTTCAGGCTTACCGGAATCTATGACCCCAGGTGGCTGGTCGATCACCCGGGCGCACACTTGGTGCGGGTGCCCAATACTCTCCACCGGCTGCTCCTGTTGAGGCAATGGACCGTCGAAATGACCGCTACGGTATTCACAAGCTCTTGAATCTAAGCAGCCTGAGTCCTGGTGCCGGTTTGGACGTGGACTTGCACTACTCAGGGTGTCACGGCTCACCAAGTCGCTGAACCAGACGAAAGGAGATCTGAAAATGAAACGATCAAACAAGCGGTGGTTCCGAACGGTAGCCTCCGTCTTCCTCTTTGCGCTCACCCTGACCATCGGCAGCGGAACGGCCTCGGCTATTGAACCCGAGGGGGCGATGAAGTCAAAGGAAGTGAAGGCGCTGGTGGCGAACGCGAAAACACCGGCTGATCACATGAAGCTGGCTCGGCACTTCAACGCGATGGCAGAAAAGCATGAGGCGGAAGCGCTAGAGCATGAAGCGCTGGCTGTTGAGTACACGCGGAATCCTAGGATGGGTTCCTCAAAGACTCCGATGTCGCCGAATTCGGCAGAACACTGCAAGTACTTCGCCGAACACTGCAGGAAGGCTGCCAAGGAGATGCGTGCCATGGCTGCGAACCATGAGGCCATGGCGAAGGATGCCGGGAAGTAGCGGCTCCGCTATCCTTGGCGAGGTCGGCAGCAGTCGTCGGAGCTACGATCAGACAAGCGTTTGAAAGACCTGTATCACACCGGTGCCGTAAGGGTTGCCGGTGCGAATGGACCGAGCGACGCGCCACGCCAACACGAACGAAAACAGCGTTTTGCCGCCGCGTCCCTGAGAGTTGACCTGTCCCAAAACTGTGCCAAAACCCCATCTGATTGGGCGCCTTGAGGTTACTGACCGAGCGAGAGCAGATTCCCCAAGTTGTTGAAAACAGAGCAATCAGTATAGAGCCCTTGGAAGGTTTAGAACCGGTTCCTGTACTTCGTAATCAGCAGGTCGCCGGTTCAAGCCCGGCGGGTGGCTCCAGCTTATCCCTCGCCCGTCAAACAGATGCGGGCATCTCCCCAAGACCAACGAAATAGCGATTTCGGCACTGTGACCAGATTTGTGCCCACCCTGTGCCACCGGCTGTGCCGCGACGCTTGGCATTGTGTTATCATTGTGTACACAAACGAGGCCTACCGATGGAAGTCACCAAAATCGGCATCCGCGAGTTCCGGGAAAACCTGGCCACCTATCTGGAGTCCAAGACTCCGGTCGCCATCACGCGGCACGGTACGACGATCGGTGTTTACGTCCCCACCCAGCCGAAGCCCACTCAGGCAGACCTCGAAGCCCTGCGCGTGGCCGGCGAGAAGATGCAGGAACTGATCGCGGCGGCGGGAGCCGGCGAGGATGAACTCGTCAGCGATTTCAAGCGCCTCCGGAGGGAACGGCGGGCACGAAAGAGCTGACGGTGTTGGTGCTCGACGCGAACATCTTGATTCGTGCGGTGCTCGGGCACCGGGTTCTAACCCTGCTCCGCCAATATGCTGGGCGGATAGAGTTCTGGGCTCCTGACGCTGCGTTCGCCGAAGCACGCGAACATCTCCCCACGATTCTTGCCGCACGAGGGATTGCGGCGGCTCCTGCGCTGGAGTTGCTTGGCTTGGTCAGCCGGGTTGTGCAGATCGTCGAGGCGGAAGCCTACTCGCAGTTCGAAGAAATCGCCCGGGCGCGTCTCAAACAGCGCGATGAGGATGACTGGCCCGTTCTTGCGGCCGCGCTGACGTTGGGCTGCCCCATCTGGACAGAGGACACGGACTTCTTTGGTTGCGGAGTGGCGACCTGGACCACGGACCGAATCGAGCTGTACCTGGTCGCGTCGGGCGAATCCCAGGAAGGCTGAAGGCGGTGGTCAGCGCGTGCCGCCACCGGTCGCCTCGACTTCCGGAGAATCTTCCGGAAGTGGCTGCAAGCAACATGTGGGCAATTGCCCACATGTTCACATGGGCGCGGCAGAGCTGGACGACGGCGAGCGTCCCAACGAACGGGGTGCCGTCGTTTCCCACGCGCTTCTCGAGACCGCGTTGCACCTTATCCATCGCCTCCCGGATGTCCGCCTCGCTTGGATGGACGTAGCGCTTGGTCGTGTTCATGTCGGTGTGGCCGGCAAGGACGTGGAGCGTGAACGGGTCCATGTGCTTGGCCCAGCGGGTGATGCAGGTGTGCCGGAAGGTGTAGAGGACGAACGGTGTTGACGATCATCAGGAAACGTCTTTTTCTGAGCATCATTCGGCAGGACGTTTGGCGGCCTGCTGAAACTTGAGCCGGAGGTAATCCAGGTAGTCCTCCGGCGCGGCTGCTGTTGCAGTTCTGCGATCACGGGCCGGAAGTAGGCGAGGGAACGAATGCGCGGCAACGGCGGGATCCCGTTGGGGCGAGCCAAGCTCCGCAAGGACGCCGGCAGCAGGGCCGACTCAACCAGGGACAAAGGAACGCCCTGCTGGTGCAGCCAGCGCGCCAGCACCTGATCCTGCGGACTCGGCCGCAAAGGCGTATCCGGCAGGTCCGTGTAAAGCATCAGGACCGCCGCCACGTAAGCGGGCTCGCTGGCGGGAATCATTTCTCCCTCCGCCGTGCCGCCGCCTCCTGCTCGCTTTCCCGAACCCGGTAGCTGTCACCCTCAATCACCGTCACGTCGGCATGGTGCAGCAGCCGATCGAGCAGGGTCACAACACAGGTGGCATTGGGAAAGACTTCGTTCCATTCCTTGAAGGGGCGATTGGTGGTGAGGATGATCGGCTGGCGTTCATAAAGCCGGTTGACGACCTCGTAGAGCAGGTCGGCGGCTTTGTCGTCGAAGGAAAGATAGCCGACCTCATCGATGTACAACAGCCCGGTATTGGCATATTTGCGCAGCTTGTCGCGGTGGCCTTCTGAGGTCTGGCGGTGCAGTTCTTCCAGCAGCGCGGCGGCGGAGCGAAACAGAACCGAGTAACCGGCCAGCACGGCGGCGTGACAGATGTTTTGCGCGATCATGGTTTTGCCCAAGCCGTTGCGGCCGATCAGGACCAGGTTGCGCGCTTCAGCCAGGAAGTCGAGCGTGAGCGCACGCTCGATCACGTCCCGTTCGATTTTGGTGGGCCAGTTCCATTCGAAGTTGGCCATGGGTTTGAAGCGCTTGATGCCGGACAGGCGCAGCCGCCGTTCCAGGCTGCGGCGGGAGCGTTCGGCGATTTCCGCCTGGGCCATTTGTTCCAGGATCTGGTGAGGCGACCAGCGGGCCTTGGTGGCGCGCGCCAGGAAGTCGTCCAGATTGGCCGGCAGGGCGCGCAGGCCGATTTGCTGGAGTTGGGCGGGCAGGCTATTTGCCGGTGTCGTCGTCTTCAGGGTGGGCGAGTTCATCGTAGGTCTCCAAGCGATGGGGCCGGACATCGATGGATTAGGCTTCGGGATGGCTGCTGAGGTCCACGGCCACGCGGCGTGGAGGGGGCTGGCGGCGCAGCAGAAAGGCGACCGAACTGGCGCGCGGAGTATTACGCTCCAGCGCTTCGAGGATGGCACGGCGCAGCGCCGCGGCGCCGTACTCCTCCAGCAGCTTGAGCAACTGCGCTGTCTGGCTGCCGGCGGACTCGCCTTGTGCGAAGGCGAGATCCAGCAGCGTTTTGCTTTCCGGCACGGCCTGTTCCAGCCGGCCGGCGGGCGTGGCGTGAAAGTATCTGCGCTTCAGCTTCAGCACCGCGTCACGATGTTCGGGATCGAGTACCTGCTGCTGGCGGTCGTAGCTGCGCCGATGGCGCGCCAGTTCGACGGCGCCATCCAGGATGCGCACCGTAGTGTCGGAGGCCACCAAGGTGAGCGGGCGGCCGACGGCTTCCGGCGGAATGGAGTAATCGTTGAGGTCGAAGCGCACGTAGATCGTCTTGTGGGAACACACCGTCTCGATGCGATCGGTGGGGAACGGATGCAAGGGCGACGGCAACAAACGCGGCTGCTCGTCGCAGAAGACTTCTTCCACGGTGCGAAGTCCTGTCCCGGCCAGCGACCCTGATGCGCCACTTGATCCCGCCACAGCGGCGTGTTTGCGGCGTCGGGCGAGCAAGCGGTCCGAGCGGCGGGTGAGCTCGTCGGAGATCAGGCACGAGATGAGATCGAGGGGAGCCATCGGTTCGGCTTGGGCCTGTCGCAGGCGGGTTTCGAACACGCTGGCCATGCCGCCGAGGCGGCGTTGGCGCAGCGATCGTTGGAGTTCGTTGAGGTTCATTCGGGGTTCTCCTGGTGATGGGGTCCACCTGGCGCAGGGTGAGTTGCGGCCGGCGTTCGAGCCAGCGGCGGACGAAGCGCAAGGGGTTGTCCGGGAGGCCGATATCCGGAGCGGCAGCGCAGCCATCGTCGGCCAGTGCGGCTCCATGCTTGCGCGCAAGGCTCAGCAGGCCCTGGATACGGGGGATGGCCACCACGCCCTGAGCGCGGTACATCTGTTCGGCCAGGGCGCCGAGTTCCGGACCCGTCTTGCCGCAGCGGACCAGCAGTTGTTGGGTGGACAGCGGCGTCCGCGCTGGCTTGTCCTGCTCGGCGATGCGGTGCTGTCCGCGCGCCTGGACGCGGTGCTCGCGCAGCAGTTGGCCGGTGCGCGGGTCCAGCAGCCGCACCATTCGTGATCCCATTGAGCCCGCACCTGCCGGCCGATGCAGCCGGGCGGCACGCTGTAGTAGGCCGCGCCGACTTCGACGCAGCCGTCGAGGTTCACCTTGCGCGGAGCGAACTGATAGACGCGGAAGGGCTCGACGGGCAGTTCGACGAGCGTCGGCTTCTCTTCGGCAAACATGGTGCTCACCTGGCGCTTGGTGGTGCCGTGGATGCGCGTGTCGGCCCAGCTGTGCTCCCACCGATCGAGGTAGGCTTGTGCCTCTTCGAGACTCTCGAAGCGCAGGCCTTTCAGCGGCGTATTCTTGGCGTGGCCGACGCTGCGCTCCACTTTGCCCTTTCGATCCGGTTCTCCACGCGGCAAGGCAGGGCGACTATGCTGTAGTGCGCCAACATGTCGCGGTAGAGCGGGTTCAAAGAAGGGCCGTAGATGTCGGGCTTGAGGATGCCCTCGCGAAGGTTATCGAGCTCGACGGTGCGCGGCGCCGCCCAGGCGGCGCAGGGCTTGGTGGAGATCGACCCAGGTTTGCGTGCCCGACGTGAAAGTAAGCAGGTGCACGGCCTTGCGGCTGTAGCCAAGAGTGAGCACCAACATCCGCGTGCGGCGGTAGCGGCCGGTGTGCGGATCGCGGACCATGGGCCTGTGCCGTAGTCGACCCGAAGCTCTTCGCCAGGCGGCGTTGACGATGACGGCGCAGGCTTCCGAGACAGTGTGGTCGCGCAGCCTGCCGACGAAGCGTTTGACGCTCTGGTAGGAGGCGCGGAAGCCGTGGTCGTCGACCAGGTCCTGGTAGATGGCCTCGGCGTTGCGGCCTTTGCTGAGGGAGAGTTCGATGAAGTCGCGGTGGACCTCGCAGGCGCTGGCCGTGGGGCTGTGGCTGGACTCGGAGGCGGCGCCAAATCCGGGGGTCGCCTCATTGGCCGGTTTTGAAGATGCCGAGTCGGAGGGCTCGCTGTCCGGCCTTGCGGCCGGGCTGGAGTCGGGGGTCACCTCGTTGGCCGGCTTTGCGGGCGGACGGCGGCCCCAGGCGCCGGAGGGACGGATGCCCACGCCAGCGGCCTTGAGATAAGCCGCGGCGGTTTCGCGGCGGATGCCGGTCTCCTTTTGGATGCGCCGTAGCGGCCAGCCCACCCGGCCCAGCGCGATGATTTTCTGTTTCTTCTCTTCGCTCAAGACATTGCTCACGGCGACGAAGGATACTCGTCGCGGTCAATGTCCTGCTCAGTTTCGTTGGCCGGCTTTCAGACGTCCCTCATTGGCCGGTTTTGGGTGACCCCCGAGGGGCGACCACCCGTTCATCCTCCACGAGTCGACTCTGCCTCGACGCGATGATCGTGAATGCACAGCGGCTTGAGAACGAGATCACGGCTGGCTCGGCGGTTCGCCGGGAGAAGGGCCCAGTTACGCTCCGCTGGTTCAGCAGGGTGTGGGCGCATCGGGGTTCACAAGACGTAAGTTCCTATGGCTCTGCCGCGAGCAGGGGAAGCCTCTGGGGCGGCCACCCCAACCCGGGATCTTGCTATGGATGCGCTCGCCGCAGCGGAAGCGATGCTGCAAGCCGCATAAATGGAGTGCGGCGACACCCTTCTGATGCCCGCACGAGGCGGATCGCGCCATAGCATCTCTGGATCGTCATCACTGAGGCGGATCCGGGCCTCGAATCTCTGCGCCATCGTGATCGTGACGACCATGCCCAACGGCCAATGAGTCCGTGAGCAGCCGCATTATTTGACGCCGGCCGGGACACGAGTGGAATCGGCAGGGCTCACGGTGAGTTCCCAGCGCAAGGGAACGTTTTCAGGAAGGTAGCACTTCTTGTCGTCACAGGCCTGGAGCCGAAGCGAGTCCTCAATGACGAGCCGATTGCCGGATCCGGCCATGGCGCGGAGTTCCCTGGTTTGCCCGGCCTTGATATCCCGCGTGATCCGGACCTTTCTCCGGTACACCGGCGCCTTCTCTCCTATCGCCCTGAGGTGCAGAGTCTCAGAAGGGGGGTAGCTTGGTTCGAAGTTCACCCAGCCTTTCGCCTCCCCCGCTGTCCACTGAATCGGAATGTAGCCCTGCGCGCCCGGCGCGTAAAGGTGCATCTTCGGGCCCAATTCGATCTCGAGGGCGAGCGTGATGCGGCTGCCGGCGAAGACCCAATCATTGCTCGCGAAAGTCCGCAGCGTCCAGCGGGGTGTTTTCCTCTCGAAGACCCTGGCGCCGGCGGGCGACGTGAACTGCCGCAGGAGAATGCTGCCGGCGGTGACCCGGTCCCGGTAGTCGGGCTCAAAATACTTCGCCGTGACGATCCCCCGCTCGTCTATGACATAGGTGCCCGGATGAGGCACTCCGTAGGCGAAGCTGTCCTTGGGAATCGATTCGTTCAGAATTCCGAAGTCGCGGATCGTCTTAGATCCGGGATCAGACAGCAGCGGGATGGTGATGCCCTTACGCCGGCTGAAGTGAGCCAGCACCGCCGGCGGGTCGTAAGTCATCGCCGCGACGTTCAAGCCGCGCCGCGCGAAGTCGGCCCTCTTACTGTCCAACTCGACGAGTTGGGCCTTGCAGTACGGTCACCAGTCGGCCGACCGGACAATGGCCAGAACCAGTCCCTTCTTTCCCTTGAGATCCGCGAAGGTGCGAGTGCGAAGATGCTGGTCTGAGAGTTCGAATGCCGGGATCTTCTGGCCCACATCCGGTCCCGTGTGCGGTTGAGCCCAGGCGCCGGCGGTGAACAGAAGGACCGCTGGAACCCAAAGCCCGGACCGCCCGGCCTCGCCCCGACGGGAGTCGTTTGATCTCGCTTGACCCACTCTTGCCATTCTATTCGGTCGCTGCAAAGGGATCGGGACGGGACAGCCGGTCATCGCCGCGCCAGAGTCGTACAATGAGGAACTGCCAACATGAAGATCGACGCTCATCATCACTTCTGGAAATATGACCCGAAAGAGTATGGCTGGATCAACGAGAACATGAAGGCGATCCGCCGGGACTTTTTGGTCCCGGAGTTGACGGCCGCCCTCGGCTCGGCTGGCGTTGATGGCGCCATCAGCGTACAGGCGCGCCAGACACTTGAGGAGACCCGGTGGTTGCTTGAGATCGCATCCCGGGAGAAGATCATCCGGGGCGTTGTGGGCTGGGTCGACCTGGCCAGTCCGAATGTCGATTCGCAACTGGCCCGTTTTGCGTCGAACAGGAAGCTGCGCGGCGTACGCCACGTGCTCCAGGAAGAACCTGCCGATCAGTTGATGGACGATCCAAAATTCAATGCCGGCGTCGCCCGGCTGCGGAACTACGGCCTTGTCTACGACGTTCTCATCTTTGAACGTCACCTGAAGCAGGCGCTTCGGTTCATCGATCGGCATCCGGGCCAGATCTTCGTGCTGGACCACGTGGCGAAGCCTCGGATCAGGGAGCACGTGCTCGGCGACTGGGTGACCGGCATTCGTGAGTTCGCCCGGCGGCCGAACACCTACTGCAAAGTGTCCGGTATGGTCACCGAAGCGGACTGGCGGCACTGGAAACCCGCGGACCTGAAGCCCTATATCGCGACCGTGATGGAGGCGTTCACGCCGAAACGGCTGATGTTTGGATCCGACTGGCCCGTGGCCCTCGTCGCGAGCGATTACAAGCGCTGGCACGACACCGTCGCGGCGGAAGTGGCCATGTTGTCCCGGCAGGAGCAGGACCGATTCTGGAGCGGAACTGCGACGGAGGCATACAGCCTGCCGTAGCGGACCCGCGCACGTCCCACGCTTGCGGCCGACAGCCGACGCTCAGCCCTTGCTGCGCGCCTTGATGTCTTTAAGGTCCTTTTCGAGTTTGGTCTTGAGATCTTTCGGAGCGTCCCCGCCCGCGGCCGAAAGGGCAAGGGATACCTGCTCGAGCAGGAACTGCTGGCGCGGCGTTTCTCCCCGGCCTTTTGGACCGAAAATCGTGGAGGCGTCGTAGAGAGCCTGGGCCATGGCCGCCTCGAATTTTTTCCTTGGCACCTCCACCGGGGGCTTCTCCAGGGCTTTCCTCGCCGCAGGCCCGTCCTCGCCGGCGCCGGTGGCGTGAGCCAGCTTTAAGAGCGCCGATCGCTGCAACATAGCCGTGAACAAGGTCTCCGAGTCGGCGTCGGGAATCAGACGACCCTCGCCGATCTGTGCGGCGCCCTGCGGCATGGCGGTGGTTCCCCGTTTCGGCGCCCGGAAATGGAAAACAACCGGGCCGTCCGGCTGGGCCTTGGCGAACTCTTTGTACGCTTCTCCCAGTTGCAGCGCGAGACTGGTCGCCAGAGCGCGGTATTCACCCGTCCTCCTGCGGAACGGCATCGGGCTGCCCGACTTTACCGCCCGGGCCCCGTATTCCCAAGTGTTGGCGAGTTCGCGGTAGCCGTCGACGAGCCCCGCCAACGTCACGAGGCGAAGCACCCGGGCCCGCCCGACAAATTCATTTTCCGAGCGAAACACTTTCTCCACCTGCTCCAGGGTCTTGGTCAAGTCAGCCGATTCGTAGTTCTCGACCGCAAGCGACCAGTAGTAAGCAGGCGTGCCCGTTCGGACCGGGGGAGGACCACTGGAGCAAGATCCAAACAATACCAGAATGGCGGGGGCGGCAAATTTTCTGAGCATGAAGAACTGTCCTTTCCGGATCCGCGCCTCTTGGGATCGCGCAAAAGAAAACCCCCGGGCCCTCGGGCCGACGGGGGTTCCGATCCAATCAGAGGTCACACAGTGAGGCGCGCCGGTCCACAGGAACGGCGGTCACGTCACTGAAACGGGACCTGAGCTTTAGGAGCGTCGACTCAGCAGTCGGCCACCTCCTGTGTGGTTCTCGTCTGAGATCTTTTACTGCCTGATTCCATTTCTGCTGGACCACCTCCTTTCTCAGTGATGCCTTCATCTTGCAATAGGAGGAAAACCTTGTCAAGGTCTAGTTTCATTCACTTCCGAAGCTTCCTCCGTCCGCCATTTCATCCGGAACCCCTTCTTGATCCGCGGGTGCTTTGCGTCCCAGTGGATCATCCCGCTGCCCCGCTGCTGGCCTCTCGTCAACAGCGACAGGGCCGGAGTCCGTTCGCGTTTTCCATTAAACATTGAGCTCATACTCTTGACATCGCGGATCAATCCGGGACCGCCGGACACGTCCTCAAGCGTCGCCCGGAGGACCCGGGGCCCCTCGGCAAACTCCAGGGTGTGCATCTCGAGTCCCACAATGTAAAGCGGCGAAGGCTGGGATTCACGGTCGATTCGGACGATCCGCCCGCGAACTCGCGTCCCCTCGGGGATCAGAATCTTTTCGGCGTCTTTCAGATCCTTGGCCACCGTCGCCAGCACCGGCTCCCCCGCGGCGGCCTTCGCCAGGTCGATGTCGGCGTCGAGGGAGAGTTCTAGAATGGCGCGGGAAGGGACCTGTATGGGCGCCGCCGCGACACTGGCCGTGACGCTCGTTTCATCCGTCGCGGTAAACGAGATTTTCGATTCGGCCGAATACTGGCGGCAATCGGTGTAGACGGTCATGTTCCGGCTGGCGTCGCCGTGAGAGGTTTCGGTGAGCAACTCGGAGGCACGGGGCATCCAGAACACGCCGGTCGACAGCTTCACCCGGGCGTACTCGACGGTCTCTGTGACCGAAACGATTCCCAGGGCGGGAGGGATCTCGTCGGCGTGGACCATGAGCTTGACCAGATCCAGGTTTTCGGGATCGAGCCATATGGCGCCCCTGAATCCCACGACCGCTTCCTCTGTCCCGTTGCGGATCCGGTAACGGCTCTGCGCGGCCGGCACTTCGTAGTCGTAGCGGAGAGCCTTGCTGCCGTTCTGGAGTTCCGCCGGACCCGACCAGATGAACTCCGCCCCGGCAGCCACCAGGACATTCCGGGCATGCACCGCGAAACTGCCGGTGCCGACCGTGCCCCGCTTGACCAGTTCCGCCAGGTGCCGATCCTCAAACGCCGAGTTTCCCGGCCAGGCGTACCGCTCCTGGTTTCCAATCAGGGTCACCTCCAGGCGGAGAGTGTCGGCCCTCATCCACGCGGCTTTTGGCGCCGCCCGCTGCGAACGGTCCACTGTGAGCCCGCAAGTAAAATCCGGAATGCGCGCCAGGTTCTCCGCCGCCCGCGCTTTGGCGTTGGCGAGCAGGCCCTCCGGTTCCGCCTCCTGGGCAAGGACGGAAGACACAATCCAGATTGGAATCGCCGCAACCCGTCGCCACATGGGGAGCCAGTATAGATCAATCGTCCGGCGGGGAAAAGGGGCCCAACCTACGGCGGCGAACGGAAGCCCGAACGAGCCCGGCAACAGCGTTGTGTTTCAGTTCGTTTCTCGGGCTGGTGCCTCTCGCGCGGCTTTGAACTCCGACCCGGACTTCCACGCCGGAACTGTCTCTCCGTCGGCGACTCTGAACCCCACTTCAAACAGCAGGCGCAGGTCCTCGACCGCGCCGGAGAGGTCCCAATCTGGTTTCACTTCATCGGAAACCTTGTGGTAGTCCCGCGTCGTGTACTCGTTGCGCTTCGACTCGCCATATCCGGCGGGCCTATTGATGTACTGATCGCCCGCATCAATGTACAGCGCCGGAACGCCCAGTTTGGCGAACTCGAAATGATCCGAGCGGTAGTAGAAACCCTTCTCCGGCTCGGGGTCAGGCGTGAGCGTCCGGTTGTATTCGGCGGCGACACTCGCCAGGATGTCCTCGAGCGTGTTCTGGCCCATTCCCACGACCACAACGTCTTTGGTCCTGCCCCACTGGTTCACCCCATCCATGTTGATGTTGGCGACGGTCTGGTTGAGCGGATAGAGCGGATTCTCCGCGTAGAACTTCGCGCCCAACAGCCCCTTTTCCTCCGCGGTGACCGAGAGGAAGAAAATGGTCCGCTTGGGGCGGGGCTCGATCTTCGCAAAGGCCTTGGCCAGTTCAAGAAGTCCGGCCGTGCCGGAAGCGTTGTCGAGAGCGCCGTTGAAGACCTGGTCGCCCTGCCGCGTTGCATCGCGGCCGAGATGATCCCAATGAGCCGTGTACACGACACATTGACGGGCCAGGACCGGATCCGAACCGGTGAGCTTGGCAACCACATTGCGCGACTGCACGGGGCGTATCTCGTTGCGGGCCCGAAACGTAGCCTTTGCAGGCAGCGCCACCGGCTTGAAATCGCGCGTCGCCGCAGCCTGTTTCAATGCATCGAAATCGAGTCCCGAGGCAGACATGAGCTCCCGCGCCTTTTCCAAGCTGACCCACGATTCTACCGGAACACGCCCCAGGTTCCTGTCTGGCCGCGCAAGGTCAAAGTTTTCCCGCCCCCAGCTTCCCGTGACAACTTCGAAGGGATATCCCGCAGGGCCTGTTTCGTGTACGATAATCGCCGCAGCCGCGCCTTTCGCGCTCGCGATCTCGTACTTGTACGTCCAGCGGCCGTAGTAGGTCATCGCCTTGCCCTTGAAGAGGGTCTGGTCCGCCGCCGGCGGGTCGTTGACCAGCATCAGCAATGTCTTGCCCTTGACATCAGCGCCCTTGTAGTCATCCCAGTTGTACTCTGGTGCGACAACCCCGTATCCAACGAATACGACGCCGGAATCGTTCACGCTGTTGACCGGTTGCTGCGGCCGCGACACGCCAACAAAGTCCTCAAGGGGATGAAGCGCGATGCGCCGTCCGCGGACGTCGATGTGTCCCGTAACCCGGGAGGTGATGCCGACCAGGGGCACCGGTTGAAAGTACGAACCGTCCGGATTCCCGGGCTCCAGGCCAAGATTCCGGAACTGGGTCGCCAGATACTGCACCGTCTTCTCCTCGCCCGGTGTGCCTGGAGCCCGTCCCTCGAACTCGTCGGAGGCAAGCGTCCGAGTGTGCGCCAGAAGTCCTTCGGCGGTCATGGATTGCGCCGCTTCCCGGTGGCCGCTCCGCGTGGAGCAGGAGGTGAGGACGGCGGCCAGCAGCGCGATAGTCCGGTTCATGATACCGGTTATGGTAACACCCTGTGCTGTGTGATAATTGCGGGGATGAAATACCGCCACGGCGTCCTTGTTCTGCTTTTCCTGCTGTCGATCATCACCTACATTGATCGCGTCTGTATCTCGGTGGCGGGCCCTCGCATGCAGGAGGATCTTGGCATCACGCCGGACAAGTGGGGATGGGTGGTGGGGGTGTTCGCATTTGCCTATGCTGCTTTCGAGATCCCCAGCGGATCGCTGGGCGATCGCATCGGTCCGCGGAAGGTGTTGACGCGCATCGTCGTCTGGTGGTCCGCCTTTACGTCCCTGACCGGCATCGTCTCTAATTTCTTCCTGCTCCTGGTCGTCCGCTTCATGTTCGGCGCAGGTGAAGCGGGCGCGTATCCCAACAGCTCAGCTACGATCTCGCGGTGGTTTCCCGCCGCCGAGCGCGGCCGCGCCCACGGACTGGTCTGGATGGCGAGCCGGGTTGGCGGCGCGATATCTCCCCTGCTCGTCGTTCCCATCCAGCAGGCGTACGGCTGGCGGACTTCCTTCATCCTCTTTGGAATTTTCGGATTGGTTTGGGCCTTGGTCTGGTGGGTGTGGTTTCGCGATTCCCCCGGTGAGAAGCATGGGGTGAGCAAGGAGGAACTCGTTGAAATCGGCGACGTCCCGCGGACCGGGTCCCATCAAGGGCTTCCCTGGGGGCGGGCGTTGCGAAGTCCGAACCTGTGGTGGATCATGCTGATGTACCACACCTACTGCTGGGGGTCGTTTTTTTACCTCTCCTGGCTGGTGACGTTTCTTGTGAAAGGCCGGGGATTCACCGAAGGAGAGATCAAGACGTTGTCGTGGCTTCCGTTCGCCTTCGGAGGGGCGGCGAATCTTCTGGGCGGCATCGTCAGCGATGCCCTGGTGAGGCGCGTCGGTCTGCGTTGGGGCCGGCGACTGGTCGGGCTGATCGGGTTGGGGGCGTCAGCCTTGTTCATCACGGCGACGATCTTCACGCAGGACAAGGTCGCCTCCGTGGTCCTGCTTGCCTTCGGCTATGCCGGATCTGACTTCATGCTTCCCGTCGCGTGGGCTGTGTGTCTGGACGTTGGCCGGAAGTACGCCGGCGCTGTCACCGGTGCGATGAACACCGCCGGGCAGATCGGGTCTTTCCTCACCTCGGTGGCCTTCGGCTACATCGTGACCGGATTTGGAAGCTACAACGCCCCCCTTGTGCCAATGGCCGTGATGACCGCCATCAGTGCTTTGTTGTGGCTAAAGATTGATCCCGCTGTCGAATTGATTCCCGAGCAGGCGCACGAGCCTTTGCACCGCGCTGCGTAACGGCCGCGGCCAGCATCAGCCACACCCAGCAGGCCATGCCGAACCGCTGCATGGGGTAGTCCACCAGGGAGTGCAGAAAGACAGCGACCAGACCCAGCGCCCACGGCGCCCTGGGAAGATTCGCGAACGCGCGAATCCAGACAGCCAGCAGGAGCACCGGGACCGCCATTCCTCCCTCGACCGCCCATTCCACCCAGTCGTTGTGGACATGGTTCACATAACGCCCCACGTCGAAACGGGCGTAGGCGGGATAGCTTTCCCGGAAGCTGCCCGGACCGAACCCGACGAGCGCGTTCTCCGCCACCATCTCGCTGGCTGAAGCCAGAATCTCCCGGCGATGCACCAGCGGATCGGCGAACTGGAGCCGCCTCAGCAGCGTGTCCGGACTGACGGCCAGGCAGGACGCCAGTGCGATGGCGGCCGGCGCCAGCACGAGGCGTCGGCTCTTGAAAACGGCCGCGATCAGGATCACCTCGGCCACAATCAGGACGGCTCCGGCTCGGGAACCCGTTCGGAGAACGCTCACCAGGAACAGTCCGGCGAGCGGCAGCCACAGCCAACGGCGGCCGGGTTCGCGTTCCGCGCGCCAAAACAGCAGCGGCAGGGTGAGCTCAACGAAGGAGCAGTAGGTGTTCCGATTCTGGAACGGCCCCACCATGTCGGAGCGAAGCTCGAAAGGAAGCGTGGGCAGCACCACGGACGAAAGGACCACTCCGCAGGCAAACCACGTCAGGACTTCGAGAAAGCGGCGGCGCGCCGCCTCCTGCCGGAAGGCCAGCAAACCAACCGCGAAGAGCGCGGCAGAGGTGGCCCAGTACACGATGGAGGCGGCGGCGGACCGGAGCGAGGAGTAGACGCCGAAACCGGTCTGGAACAGACACCAGATGAGAACCGCCGGCAGCACCCACGCGGCTGGCGCCGGATCCGCCGGAACGGGACGGGACGCCTCCTTCATCAGCACATACCCTGCCGTCAGCAAGAGGAGACCGTCCCGGGCCAGCCCCAGCCAGGCGCCCGGGTACCAGATCGTGAAGGTGGCGAAGGCGCACAGGCCGAACAGCAATCCGAGCGCCGGGCCCGGGCCAGCCATCCGCCCGCTCATAGCGACGTCGTATCCGCCCTCGCGGCCACCGGTGAGCTTCGATAGTCCGGGACTTCCCCCTGCGCGCCCCCCCTCTGAAGGTTCAGAAGAGAAACAGCCGGCATGGTCTCGGCGGCAGCCCCTGACCCGGAGGCTTCCCTCATCGCGCCCAGCCGACCCGGCAGCGTGCGCACGAGCACGTCGACAAGGAGCCCCGGCGATACTGTCCGGGTCTCTGCGGAGTTGCCCCGAGCCAAATCGATGTAATCTTCGTCGTGAAGCAAGATCCGGACCTGCCAGCCTCTCCCTGGAGGCGCGGCTGCCGGGTTGCTGAAGAACTTCCCGTTCAAGGATGCCCCCGCCACCTCGATCCCCAAATGACTCGCCCGAGCCGCCGCGCGCTCGAAATACTCCCGTTCCGTCCGGGCTCTGTTGAGGTCCGTCTCGAGCTGATGGACAACAATCTCGCTGTGCAAAGCCCGGCGCGCCTGGCCGCCCAGCAGGAAACGGCCGGCGAGGCCGAACTCGAAGTAGCCAAGGTGGCGCACCCCCGCCCACGTGACCCCGCAGAAAACGACCAGGATGAGCCCGTTGATCCCCGACTGGGCCATGCTTTGAAGCAGCGAAAGAGCCGCGCCAAGACCGCAGGCGGCGTACAGCACGAGAACGACGCCACGATGCGTCAGCCCCTTGTCGAGCAGCCGGTGGTGGATGTGGTTGCGGTCTGCGGAAAAGATCGGTTGTCCCCGCACCCAGCGCCGTAAAACCGACAGCGTCACTTCGAGCAGGGGAATGGCCAAGGCCATCAGAGGCGCCGTCATGCCGAGGATGGTTGCGCACTTCTGGCTCCAGATGGCGCCATAACAGCCCAGCAGAAAGCCGACGAGCAAGCTCCCGGAGTCACCGAGAAACACCGAGGCGGGATTGAAGTTGTAGCGGAGGAACCCGAGCAGCGATCCGCACAGCGGCAGCGTCGCCAGCGCCAGTGTCGCATCGCGCTGAAGCACAGCCGCCACAAAGATCGTCAAAGTTGAAAAGAACCCCATTCCGGATGCAAGGCCGTCCAGCCCGTCAATAAGGTTGAACGCGTTCGTACACACGATCAGCCACACAACGCTGAACAGCATCGCCACGGAGGTCTCCAGCGGAATGCCGCCGACCGAGCCGATTCGAACCCCGGCCCACACGGCCCACACCGAGCCGCCGATCTGGCCCGCCAGTTTCTGCCACGGCTTCAGCGTGAAAAGATCGTCGAGAAGACCCGTCAGGAAGACGATCCCCGCGGCGGGGATCAGGCGCAAGATGAGTGGCACCCCGAGCGTGAGCGCATCGCCCCCGGCGGCCGGCGGCAGCGCCGGCTTGCTGAACGGCACGGCGGACGAGGCCAGCAGGACCGAGTAGGAGGCGACATAGGACAGGACAATCGGGATCCCTCCGACGCGCGGCACGGGTCGGCGGTGCAGCTTTCGGGTTCCGTCCGGGTGGTCGAGAAGATTCATGCGCAGGAACAGGTCCCGGACGAGCGGCGTGATGGCCAGCGAAAGGACAAACGCCAGAACGGCGAGCCACGATGCGGTTCCAAACATCACAACATCACCTCCCTCGCTGGCCGGCCAACGGTCAGATGGAAGGGAAAATGCGGCCGGCTCTCTGAAATCACGGAGGCGTAGATTTCGAGGATGCGGCGCCCCATCGCTTCCCGGCAATAGTGGGTCTGGGCCCGCCGCCTCGCGGCCGTGCCCATCCGCGCGCGCAGGCCCGGATCCGCGGCCAGTTTCGCGATGGCGGACGCCAGCGCAGCGGCATCATGGGGCGCCACCCGGAATCCGGTCTGGCCGTCGACATTGATCGACCGCATCCCCGTCGGCAGGTCCGTGCTGACGATCGGAAGACCGGCGCCCATTGCCTCCAGTTGCACCAGGCCGAATGCCTCGCTCCGCTCGCATGACGGCAGGCAAAACAGATCCGCTGCCCGGTATAGCGACAGCAGTTGCGCCGTGGAAACACTTCCCCGCAGGGTCACCCGGCCGGAAAGTCCGAGCCGGTTGGCCTGCCGTTCGAGCTCGGGTTTCATTTCTCCGTCGCCGGCGATGACCAGACGCACCGGCAAGTGTCGCACCGCTTCGATCAGATAGTGGAAGCCCTTGTAGTAGCTGAGGCGGCCGACGGCGAGCACAAGCGGCAGGTCTCCTCCCGGCTGCTCGGCGGGCTTCTCCTCCCGGGCCAGCGCAAGAAACGGACGGAGGTCAATCCCGAACGGTACGACAATACACTTGGACGCGAAACGCCCCAGGACCGGAGAGTTGTCGATCAGTTCCTGGCTGCCCGCCAGAATCGCGACCGCGCGGCGGAGTCCCCGCTCCAGGATGGGGCGGTAGAGGCAGGCCAGCCGCTTCTGCCGCACGATATCGGAGTGGTAGTGGACCACGAGTTGAGCCGGATGGCCCGAGACCAGAAACGTCGCCATCGCAAGCGGGTTCGGTTCGTGAAGGTGCACAATCGCCGCCCGGCTGCGGCGCAGATAGGCAAGCAGGCCAGGACAGATCGGCTGGGAACACACCGTGCCCCACCGGGCCAGCCGTTCTATCCGGAACCCCGGCCCGTCTTCTTTCCTCCCAATGCGCTCCTCCCCGGCGACAACCACGTCCAGTTCGAGGTGGGGAGCCGTGGTTTCGCAGATATCTTTCAACGCCGTTTCCATTCCGCCCCAATGCGGGGGATAGAATTTTCCGATTTGGAGAACCTTCATCGCCGGCAACTCCTCCCCCACCCGACAATCCAGGCGCCGGGCGGAGCAGGCGGGCGGCTCAGCGCCCGCTCGCCGGCCAGGCAGACTCCCGTCAGCAGGTAGAAGAAACCCATGACCCGCCAGTTATACGGCGCCTCGCCGAACATCGACGCGATCGCCAGGCCGTCGAGGGCCCCGCGGAGCCCGGTTGCCAGGCTGCGCACACGGGAATCCGGGTTGTGTCGCGCAATCGACTTGAACCGGCCCGAGAGCTGAAGAAAAAGAAGGATCCAAAGCACAATGCCTGCCACGCCGGCGTCATACCACACCGTGAGCAGAAAATTGTAGAGGCTCCGGCTCACCCCTCCGGTGATCGAGGCCAAGTGCGCTTCGGCGATAAACCGGTAGCTTGAGTGCCCGTGACCGGTCAGCCAGAACTGGTCGAACTGAAACACCGGTGAATTCATCGCGATGACCATACGGTCGATGGCGGATCCCTCAGAGGAGTCCCTTCCCTCGCCGAGGAGTTTGAAACGCCCAATGGTCGTGTCCCACAGATCGGGGAGGGCCGCCCATGTGGTCACGCCGAACGACAGGCATACCACGCCGGCGACGACCAGCCGGGCCGACCGGATTCGCTGAATGCGGATGAAAGCGCCCGCGGCGGCCAGCCAGGGAGCCCTCGATGCGCTGAGCAGAAGGGCGGTGATCGCCGCCAGGAGCCCTGTCGCCGCGGAGGCGCTGAGGCGCCGGCCCGATTGCCCGGCGCCGGCAAGGGCGATCGAACCGGCCACCATCGCCCAGATGCCGAAGTTGACCGGATCCTCGGAGGCGCCGTAGCGCGTTGGATCGAGACTCCCGAAAAAAGCCGACGCGCGCGGGATCGACGCCGCGATCGTGTAAGAGCCTGTCCGGATCGCCATCAACGACTCGTACACCGCGAAGCCGCCCGACGCGGCCAGCGCGATCCAGGCCGCCCGCCGGACCGATTTCACGACCATCCCCGGACTGGCCCCCTCGAGCAGTTGCGGAACAGCAATGCACAGAAACGCGTACTGGAGCCATTTGAAATAATAGAGGCCGCTCACCGTCATCTGCGCCCAGTCCAGCCGGGCTGCGTTGATGAGCAGAACGGCCGGATAGAGGAGGATCAGACCGGCCAGGGCCGAAGGGTAACCTGGCGAAGCCGCCTCGCGCCGGCTCATCCGCTTCCACAGCCACGCCACAAACAGCGCCGCGATCAGAGGATCGTCGGCGGCGAAGAACATTCCCTTCGTCGAAACCCGTTTGGCCCCGACCATGTCGTCGGCAAGGCGGATGACCGGAAAGGTGGGCGTAGTGACGGTGAGAATTGTGACCAGGCTCTCCGCCGACACAAACGCCAGCCAGAGCGCCGCGGGAAATCCAAGCCAGAGCAGCACCGGCGAGTCTGCCCACCAGCCGGCCAGCGCGGGACCCGTCGCCAGCAAGGCGGCCAGGGCTGTGGGTCGCGGGAACACAACCCGCCGGCCCGGCGCCGCCGCAACCTGAACCGCCGGTCGAACGATCCGTTGTACAGCTGGATTCATACGTCTCCGACCTCCGTCAGGATGACCCCGGCCAGCCTCCAGCCCAACGCAGCCAGGGCGCCGTTGAGCAGGACGGTCCGGCCCCACTCAGGCAGCCGCAAGGTGGAGGACTGCGCGGTGAGCGCGCCGACGGCGCACAGGCCCGCCAAAACCCCTGCGGTCGGGCCCAGAACGGCCAGCCGGCGGCGGCCGCCTTCGGCCCCGGCCAGCACACCTGCCAGGTGTCCGCACAACAGCCCTCCCACCAGACCGGCCGGGCCGAACCAGGGCGCCAGCGCCAGTCCTGCCATCGCATTCATCACCGCCGTCGAGAAGGTGATGCGAAGGTTCGCCCCCGCGTTCCGGAACAGCAGGCTCTCAATCTGGGTGTGGCAGAGCTGAAGATAGGTCACCGTCGCCATCGAGAACAACAGCACGAGTGGAAGGTCCGCCACGTAACGACTCCCAAAAACCAGCCCGAGCGCGCCCTGGCCGTTGGCGACCATCACGGCGGCCAATAAGCCGGCCGCCATCAGGGCGCGGCGGTTCCACGCCTGAAGTGTCAGCCACGCTGCCGACTCCGTCCTCCGGGCAAGGTCGGGCACCAGGGCGTCGGAAAACGAATCAATCAGGACCACGCCCGTCGAATACAGCCGCCGCAGGATGAAGTAGACCGCCAGGGCGGCCGAATCGAACAGAAACGCCACCATCAATGAGTCGACCTGCGTCGCACCGTAGCGGAGCAGGCTGGCCAGATAGTACTGGCGGCACTCGCCCCAGACCGAGCGCAGCCCGATCCAACGCCGTCCTGCCCTCCATATCCATCCGAGCAGCGGCGCCAGGCTCACGGTCCAACCCGCCGCTGCTGCGGCCAGCGAGACGGTGAGAAAACGGTCGAATCCCCCCCCTGTTGCCCAAATGGCCAGACACGGGCACAGCTTCTGGAGGAATTGGGTGAGCAACTGCAATCCCGTCACCAGGCCGAACCTTGCTCTCGTCTGGAGAAGGAACAGGTTCGAATTAGTCAGGCAAATGAAGAATGCGCAGCCGATACCGGCCGCCAGTTGCCCGCCGTAACGCCCCTCATCGAGCAATGTGGCAGCCAAAGCTTCGCTGGCAGCCAGACCGAGCATCGCCGCAGCCGCCAACGGAACCACGGAGTAGACGAGAAAACTCGATATCAGCGAAGCCTGCTCATCCCCGCTCGCATTCGGCATCCTCTTCAGCACGACCGGCCCCAGTCCGAACCCTTTGCTCACATCCATCAGCGCACTGACTGCGGCCAACAGCGCCAGCACGGCGACCTCGCGCACCGTGAACAGCCGGGCCGACAGCGTCAGGTACGCCAGATTGGAGAAGATCGTGAACAATCTCCCGCCCAACATGAGAATCGTGTTTCGCATCAGGCCGCCGGAGCCCTGGCCGCCGGGGCGATCGAGTTTCAATGGCGACCCTTCAGTGCGCAAGAAGTTCCTCATAGATGGATTCCGCCTGCCTGGCGCTCTGTATCCAGGAGAACGGCCGGGAGAAGTCGCGCGCCCCGTCGGACAGACGACGGCGCAACGTGGGATCGGCGGCCAGCCTCGTGAGGACCCTCGCCAGCGCAGCCGTGTCGCCGGACGGAATGAGAAACCCGTTTTCCCCGTCCTGGATCTGAAGGCGAAAGCCTCCCACCGCGGTGGCCACGACCGGAAGCCCTGACGCCATCGCCTCGAGCACCGCGTTGGAGTAGTTCTCATAGTCCGAGCACAGGCAGAAAACATCGGCCGCCGCCAGCGCGCCGGCGACGCCCTCGCGGTCCAGATGGCCGGCGAAGCGCACCAACGGCGACACGCCAAGCCTGTCGGCGAGCCGCTCCAGACGTCCTCTGAGCGGCCCGTCGCCGGCCACCAGAAGACGCGCCGAAGGCATCGCCACGGCGGCCTCCGCCAGCCCGCGAATCAAAAACTCGTGGCCTTTGCCCGGAACCAGCCTTCCCACCGTCGCCACCACGAAGCTGCCGGCCGGCACCCGCCATGCCTGCCGCATCTGTTCGCGAAGGAGGGGTCCGTTTCGAATCTGGCGCAGGTCGGCGGAAACCCCTGGCGGGACCTCTCTGACCGCAAGCCCCCACTTCGAACTCAACAGCCGGACGGTATCGCCGTGAGAGAACAAAGCCAGCCGGGGTCCAGCGGCGATTCGCTTGAGGAGCGGTCTTTGAAACCAGGCCGGCGGACCAGGAAAGCGCAGCGCCACACGTCGGCCCGTCCGGATCAAAGCGGAAGCCAGCGTCGGCAGCCCGAGAATCTGCACTACGTCGAAGGCGCCCCCTCCGCCGAGCCTCCCGATCCTCTCCATCGCCGCCTGGCAGAAAAGCCGGAGGTCAAACTGCGCGATCGCCCCCGGAAGCAGTGGCACACGCCCCCCCCACTGGTACATGAACCGGCGCAGGTACGGCGTCTCGATCGCGATCGTGGGGAAATCCATCCGCATCGGACACCGCCGGCAACCGGATCGATTTCCAATCAGAAAGGTGACGTCGTGGCCGCGCGAGGCCAGAGCCTTCGCCAGATTGTAGTCGTAGTTCTCCCCGCCCCCCCAAGCAATCCCCATCATTCGATTGACGAACAGGATCCTCATATCTCGACGTGCCCCTTCCAGCCCTGGTGCGCTTCAAAGCGCAGCGAATCGCCGCCCTTTTCGAGTTCGATGCCGTTCCACCGCGGATGCCGCGAGCGGATCTCGATCCCGCCGACGGGAAAACAGGCTAGTGGAAAGCGCGATCCGGTCTCCTCCGACGGCGCAAAGACGTGGCGCAGCGTCGGAATGGAAAGGGGGCGGTAGCCCATCAGGCGCGCCAGAACCGCATCCACCGCCGCCGGATTGAGGCCCGCCACCAGCAGCCCGGCTGGCTTCGGCGTCGGCGCCAGAGGTCCGTCCTTTTCTCCCGCGAGCACTCCGTCAACCAGAGAGAACACCGGCCGCTGCACCTCCTCCGACAATCCGCCGCCGCGGGTCCCGTAACGGACGATCCGGTTCAGGTCCACCGTCGTGCGGCTGATCGTGTCGTTTCCGAACCAGCTTCCCTCCCAGAAACTCTCCGGCCCATGCCGCATGTGAACGGCGTAAAGCATCCGGTGCAACACCGCGGCGGATTTTCGCGACGCCGGCCCGGCGGCCGCCCCGGCGGCGTCGAGCAACCAGCTGTCGAGCCTCTTTGTCCAGTCCGCGCGGGCGTATTCATCGCCTCCCTCGAGCGGATGCCCCTTGGCATGGTGAGGCAGACAGTCTTTGTGTCCGTTGATGCCGATGAAATTCTTGAGCGCCCCCGTGATGCCCGCCTTGTGATGCGTCTTCATCTTCGGGACGTTGATCACGACATCGGCGTCGAGAAGCGTATTGGCGATGACGTATTCGTGCCGGCCCCGGCCGTGGTGACGCCCCATGCGGGAAGGGTCGTAGCAGGTCACGCGGTACGCCGCCGGGTCGACATTTCTGCGTGCGTGCAGGCTCTTCGAGCCGAGATCAACCTGCGTGTAACCCAGAGGGTCCCCGGCGTTGGCCTGCTGCACCAGAACCTTTCCGAGAAGGGATCGCTTCTCAACGACGGCCCGCAACAATCGCAGGTCGCGAACCTCCACCGGCGAGCCGCGCTTCCGGTAATATTCCGCCAGGGAATCGACTCCGGCCAGCCGCAGCACGCTCGGAAAGTCGCACGACTGCAACGGCGCATCCGCCAGGACCACCTCCCCTGTCTCTCCCACTGCCTTGAGTGCGTAGTCGGCGATGGCGCGGATCACCGACCCGTGCGTGACGATCGAGACAGGATCCAGGCCCTTGGGGTGATAGTGACGCACCAGGTTGGGCTTCACCAGCACGCGCATCCCAGGCTGGATCAGCTCACCCAACGGGTTCCAGTCGGCGCGGCCCGCCCTCGCCTGATCAAGACCCAGCTGCATCAGGCACTCCCTGACCCCGGCATAGACCGGGTTCGGCTCTCCTGAGAGGTCTTCGTACGGATACTCCGGGTATCGGACCGATGGACTGAACGGCGCGTCCGGATAGCGGCTCGTCCCGATGTCGGCAACCGCGACGGCGTTCTCCTTCACCGCTGTGACCCCGCCTGCGTCATGCGCCCGATGTCGACATTCGACAGCGTGAACCGGTACTTGCCTGACGCTGTTTTGGGAATATCGGTGCTCAGTTCGATCCGGAATCGAGCCTGCTCGCCCACCATGTTCCGCACCTCCCGCTCGATGCGCGCCGCCAATTCGGATGAGTAACCGGCCGATGGGACGATCCGAAGCGTAAAGTCGTCAAGGGCCTCCTGCACGAACTGGAACTGGCCGACGCCGTCCATTCCGTAAAAAATGTGGGTGAAGTACTCGCCGTGAACGATGCGGCCGTCCGGCATCAGGAAGTTGTCGGAACTGCGGCCGACGATCTCCCGGATGCGGGGAAACGGCGATCCGCACGGGCATGGAGACCCATCCAGAACGCCCACGTCGCCGATCCGGTAGCGGATGAACGGCATCGCATAGTTGTTGAGAACCGTGATGACCAGCTCGCCCGGTTCGCCTTCGATGTTCCGCCCTGTCGCCGCATCGATCGTCTCCACCAGGTAGGCCGGCGCGTGAATGTGCAGACCGGCATGGCGGCTGCACTCGGCGGCGATGGCCGAGACTTCGCGGCTGCCGTAGCGGTCATAGACCGGCGCCGGAAATACCTCTTCGATCTCGGCGCGCATGTGCGGAAACAGCTTCTCGGCCGAGGAGATGATCGAGACGCGGGGATAGGTGGGGCGGATTCCGCGCTCACGCAGGAAGCGGGCCAGCAAATGAATCGAGGAGGCGTACGCCTGGATGATGTCCGGTTGAAACTCCTCCATGGAGCGGTGGTAGGCGAGCATGCGCTCCGGCCCCATGTCGAAAGTGTCGTAGTAGCGCATGTTGAGCAGCCACAACTTCGCCCGGCCCTTCCATCCCTCGATCTGGCGGCGGTCCTGTGGCGCGCCCCAGAGCTTCGCGACGCGGGCGCCCGGGAAGGCGCCGGCTCGCTCGTTGGCGATCCTCGTCGTGACGCTCATGTGAACCCGGTAGCGGCGATCCTGCCAGAAGCGAACCGGAATCCCGGTCGATCCGCCGCTGAAGTTCTCCATCACCGCTTCCGCATCCGGAATCCGAAGGCGTTCGCCGTGCTGCCTCAGGATGTCCTTGGTCAGAAAAGGAAGCCGCGGCAGGTCGGCGAGAGTGAACTCCTCGGGGCGGATTCGCCGTTCGCGGAAAACCGAGCCGTAATAGGGGGACTTCACCGAGTTGATCAGCAGGCTCCGGAGGCGGCTGGTCTGAAACTCCTGCAATCGGCCGGCCTCGGCGGTTTCCAGGGCCCGTTCCTCGCGGTAGGCGCGGGCCACGGCCCGCCGGTAGGGCGACCAGCGGTCGACAATCCGGCATTTCCAGCGATTCTGCGCGAGGAAATCTTCAAAACGCGTGGACATGAGTCTCCTTATCGGAACCGAAAAGTTCGTCACAGTGCACGAAACGGCAGCCGGCCTTCCGGGCGAGGTCGATTAGCCGCAGCAGGAGGTCCCGGATGCCCGGCGAGACTTCCCAGTAGTGGACCGCCACCACCAGGTCCGCCGCCAGCCGCCGGCACAGCTCGAACCGGGCCAACAGAGCATTCCACGTCACCCCGGGCGTGAGCGCGAAAGAGGGCAGCAGCGTGACCCCGGCCACCCTCTCTCCGAAGGGATTGGCTCCGTTGTGGCGGATCTGGTGATAGAGCCGGGCGCAATAGTTTCGAACGTACTCCGGCTCGAAGCGGAAGTCCCGCCAGCGGCGGAGCGAAAACGCCGCCAGGATCTGCCGGAAATACGGACGTACCGACTCAATCGCCGCCCGCGAGATGCCGTTTCCGGGCGGCACGAACGTTCGGATCGGCCGCCCCAGCAGGCCGGCCAGGTAGTCGCGCGCCAGCCCGGTTTCCCGCGCCAGCCGGTCCGAGCCCTTCCAGACGTATTCCTCCACCAGCCGGCCCGGACCCAGGCGGCGATACTCGTGAGTGCATCCGTGGCACATCACCGAGATCGACCCGCTCGCCTGCCGCTCGCGAATCCAGGCGACCAGTTCGCGATTCTCCTCAAGAGGCCGCGGCCGCGTGTCCTGATAGAACCGTTTGACGTCGCCCAGATGAAACGACTGAACGGCGAACGGCGTCACCGCCAGAGAGATTCCCGCCGTGCCAAACAACGGGCTCCAGAGCCGCTCGAGCTCGTCGGGGCGGGTAAAAAAACACGTATCGTCGTCGCGAATCGCCAGGCGCATTCCGATCCTCCAAACAAGGCCTAGGATGCCAGTCCCACTACCGCGGCCCCCGAGGGTGAGACTCCGGCGACCGTCTCGTAGATGCGGCTGACGGCGCTCTGCTGCGCCTCAATGGAGAAGCGTTGCTCGCAGCGGCGACGGCCGGCCGCGCCCATCGACGCCGCCATCCCCGGTGCGTCCAGCAGGCGGCAGAGCGCCGCCGCCAGTTCCTGGCTGCGGCCTGGACGCACGAGAAATCCGGTGACTCCGTCATCGACCGCCTCCGGGATTCCCCCGGTAGCCGAAGCGACAACGGGCTTGGCGTGCGCCATCGCCTCGATGACGGCCCGCGGAAACGGGTCGGGCTCGATCGAGGGCGTCACCGCGACCGCGATCTGCCGCCAGATGGCGCTGAGATCTGTCTGAAAGGGAACCTGGCGGATCCCGAGGCGGCCGAGTCGGCCCGCCTGGGGACCATCGCCGGCGACCAGGAGTTCGGCGTCCGGACGGCTTCTCCGGACCGTTTCAAACGCCTCCACGAGGACCTCAATCCCTTTCCATGCGTCCAGCCGTCCGACAAAGCCGATCGTCGGCGCGGCGGCCGGCCGGCAGTCGTCCTCCCGGGAAAGTTCCACGGCGTTGTACACCACCTCGGTTTTCGAGCGATCCGGCAGGTGATGCGCCACAGCCTGGGAGACAGCCAGCACTTTCGTGGCGGCGCGGCTCGTCCACCGGACGAGCCGTTCGACAGCGGACGTCCGCGGAAAGATGTCGCGGACATGCCAGAGAAGGGGCGCCGAAGGCACGGCGAGCGCCGCCAGAGCAGCCATCTTGAGATTGTTGGCGTGGATCAGATCGATCCGGTCTCGCGACACGATCTCCCTGAGGCTCCTCACCGTTCCCCAGAGCCGGCCGGCAGCGGCCGGCACTCTGATCCAGTTGGCGTCCGCGCGCGAGATGCGCGCGAACTCCGGAGGCAGGACCAGGTCCCGGACCGGAATTCCCGGGTCCAGGATCTCTCGCAGTCTTTCCCCCGGCGGACAGCCAACGACCGGCTGGAACCGGGAGCGGTCGAGGTGACGCACCAGCAGACTCAGGCTACGCTGCCCTCCGCCGAGCCCGATCGAATTGGTGTAATCCAGAAAGAGAACGCGCATGCCGGTACACCTCCACAGTGCGGCGAGCCATTCTCGCCACGGTATATTGAGACGCGGCCTGCTGCGCAGCGCGGCGCATGCGATCGAGAGAAGCGAACGAACTCACGATCGCCGCTGCAATTTCCCGGGGAGCCGCATCCGGCGGCACGATCCGTCCGGAAACCGAATCCGTCACGAGCCGGCTGTTGTCCCCCACGTCCGTGACGACGGGAACGCACCCTGCGTTCATCGCCTCCAGAAGTGCGTTTGAAGTGCCTTCGCGCTCCGAAGCGAGCACGAAAACATCCGAGGTCGAAAGCAGCCCGGAGGCGTCCTCGATCTCACCGAGAAAGCGGACGTTCGGGGGCGCTTCCCTCTCGAGCATTGCACGCAGAGGACCATCCCCGGCGATCCGGAACCGAACCCCCGGCAGCAGACGCGCCGCCGCCAGAATACGGTCAACGCGCTTTTGCGGGACCAGCCTCGACGCCGTACACACTGCCGGCGGCTGCCCGGCCTCCCGGGGAGGGAACGTTCGCTGCTCGATTCCGTTGGGAATCACCGTGATCCGGCTGGCAGGCACGCCGCTGCGGCGTGTCAAATCGGCACCGGCGTGCGAATTGGAGATGACCGCGCTCCAAAATGGAACGGCCAGCCTCTCGATCAGCCGGTAGGCGAGCGGCTTCCAGTCGTCAACATTCCGCACGCTGGCGACAACGGGAACGGAGCCGGCTGTGAAAGCTCCGAGGATATTCGCCGAAGGCAGCCAGCAATGCAGGAGGTCGGGACGCTGCCGGACCACCTCCCGGCGAAGGCGCCACGGAGCCAGCGGCCCGGCGACCGGAGCTTCCAGGCAACGGACGCCAATGCCAATCTGCCGGAGCTTCTCCTCCCAACAGCCGCCAGGCTGGAACACCGCCACGTGGTGTTCGATCTCACCACTCGTCTCGCGGCACAACAGGTACAACTGCCGCTCGGCGCCGCCCCGGGCGAGCGAGCCGATCACGTGGAGCACCTTCACGCCCCCACCTCCAGGCGGTGGGCCACGCCCGGGATGGTTTCCTCAAACAGCGGCGCGAAACCTTCCGTCGGACGCAGCCAGCGGCGAAGCTCTTCGATCGGGCGGGGCGCACAGTCCACCCGGACTTCGGCCGGCCTCGAGCAGGTGACCGGATAGCGGCCAATCCCGAAAGCGCCCGTAATCGTCCGCAGCCTGTCCTCCGGCCAGCAGGCCAGCCGCGCCGCGGCGATGTCGACGGCCACCGGATCGAAGCCGCCGATCAGGCACTCGAGCGGAACCGGATCGGGCGCCATTGGCCCTTCCCCCTCGCCGGCGATCAGGGCATCAACGATGGTAAGAACCGTGCGCGCCGGACGTTCCCGCAGCACGCCATCCGGCCCCGCGTACAGCGCGGCCCGGTTCAAGTCGAGGATCGTTCTCCACAACGTGTCGTTCCCATACCAGGATCCTTCCGAGAACGCGTTGGCGCCGAGAATCGATCCTGCCCGTCCGAGCAGCCTCCGGGCCGTATTCCACGACAGGCGTACCGCCAGGGAACGCGTGGTCTCCTCCCTCTCAGCCATCCACGAATACATCTGCTTCCACCCCGCCGCCGACGGATATTCGTCTCCTCCCTGCCCGGCCGCGCCGGTGGAATGGTGGGGGAGCCAGTCCTTGCAACCGTTGATGCCGACCATGTTCTTGAGGGCGCACGTCAGACCGGACTTGCGGTGCGTTTTGAGCTTCGGGAGATTGATGATGCAGTCCGCCGAGAGGATCGACCCGGAGATCAGGTATTCGTGCTTCGATTCGTTATGATGGGCCCGCATTTTCAACGGGTCGTAGTTGGTGACGCGAAACCGGGCCGTGTCGCGACCCGCATGCAGGCTGTCGGATCCCAGGTTCACCACCCGATAGCCGTTGGGATCGCCGCCGAGCTTGCGGGGACTGTGCTTGAGCCCGCGGAAGTCGCGCGTCGCCAGCGTCCGGTAGTCGGCCAGTTGGACCGAATAGCCCTGCCTGGCATAGTGCGCGGGCAGCCTGTCCAGTCCGGACTCGGAAACCAGCAGGTTCCAGTCCGCCGACTGCAAGGGCGCATCGCCCAGAAGGAGACGCCCTCGCGGTCCGATCGCCAGCAGGACCGCGTCGCAAACCGCGCGGATCAGCGAAGGGCTCGTGATGACCCACTCGATCTTCCCCCCGCGGTAGTGGCGATGATGCACGAGGTTGGGTTTGACGGCCACCGTCTGTCCGGGCTCGAGGAAGCTCCCGAACGGATTGGTCCGCGGCAGTTTCATCAGACGGCACAGGCCGTCGAGCGCCTCCGATGCCGTCTGACCCGGCGCGTGGAAGACGAACGCCCGACCCGGTTCACGCATTGTGAGGAGTGTCCTGATAGTACTTGCTGTAGTAACCGTAGTAGTAGTAGCTCGCGCTCATTTCTTTGTTCACGTCGTTGAGCACGACACCCAGGACGTTGGCCCGCAGCCGCCGAAGCGCGGTCAGAACCGAGCCGACAGCCTTCCGGCTCGTGGCGCCGGCCCTGGTCACCACTACGACTCCGTCTACGATGGTCGCCATCTGCAACGGCTCGGCGAAGCCAAGCAGCGGAGGACCATCCAGGATGATCAGGTCGTATTCGGTGGCGGCCTCCTCGATCACTTCCTCAAGCCCCTTGCCGATCAGATCCGACGCCCGTCTCGATGGCGGCCCGGCGGGCAGGATGTGCAGTTCGGGGAGGTGCTCGGGCGAGACCAGCAGCTCACGCCAGGCGCACTCGGCCGTGAGGACGTTCGACAACCCCTTGGTGGCCGGAATCTTGAAGCGCTTGTGGACGCTCGGTTTGCGGAGGTCGCCATCGATGAGGAGCGTCTTTTTGCCCTGTTCGGCATGGGTGATCGCCAGGTGCGCTCCGGTGGTCGACTTGCCTTCGCCGGGCGAGGCGCTGGTGACAAGCAGCGAGCGGATGCGCCGGTCCACGTCCGAGAGCAGAATCGAATTGCGCAGCGTGCGGATGGCCTCCTCAAATCCCGACACTGCGTTTTCGGCCGCACTCCCGCGCCGGGCCATCGCCTTGTCCTCCGCCGCCGGCTGCCCGGACAGGGCCAAAGGACGGATGCGGTTTTTCCACATCCGCACCGCAGGCAGCGTACCCACGACTTCCACGTTGAGGGAACGGCACACCTGTTCCGGATCGCGAATCGTCGTGTCGACAGCGTCGCTGACGATAGCGGCGGCGACAGCAGCCAAAGCCGACAACAGGAAGGCGATCGCCACGTTGAGCGGAATATTCGGATAAACGGGCAGCAGCGCCGGCCGCGCCAGATCGGCCAGGCGGACCGCGCTGTTCTGGAATCCGGCGTTGATGCCCGCCTCCTTGATCTTGCGAACCAGCTCCTCGTAGAGTTTCTTGTCGGCTTCCGCCTCGCGCTTGAGCGCCTGGTATTCGAAGGAACGGGAATTGATCCGGTCAAACTCTGCCTTCACCTCGGCGACCGCCTTCTGAAGCATCAACTCCCGGCTGAGCGCCTGTTCGTACTCCACCTGGACGCGCCCGACGATGTCGCGCTGCATGGCGTCCAGTGCGCGCCGGATCTCGGACACCTGCGCGGCCGTCTTCCGGAACTCCGGATGGTTCGGCCCAAACTGCGCCTTGACCTGCGCGAAGCGCTCGCTGGCCTCGTTGAGGCGGTCGTTGATGCGCCGCAGATCCTCGCCTTGCTGCGACGCCTGGGCCGCAGCCGGCGCGCCCGTCGCCACCGAGCGCCGGACCGACTCGCGGCGGACCCGCTCGGCCTGGGCATTGGTATACTCCGTGTTCAGCTGCAACAGACGGGCCGAAAGAATGCTCGTCTTCTCCTCCGGGTTGATTACGTTGAGCACCCTCTCAAACTGGGCCAGCGCCGCGGAACTGCGCTCCATCTTGGCCCGCAGCTCGTCAAGCTGTTTTTCCATGAACGCCGACAGGCTGGCCGACGACCGGATCCGGATGTTGTAGGTGTGCTCGAGATACGACTGCGCAATCGCGTTGGCCGCCCGGGCCGCCAGTTCCGGATCCGTGGAGCGGTAGTTGACAAGAAGGATGTAGGTGTTCGGCGGCCGGGTGATCCTGAGGTTCTTGAGCAAGACCGGCGCTTCTTCCGGACGGACTCTCGCTATTCGTTGCGGGGAGAAGACAGACGGCCCGGCGGCGGCCGGTCGCCCTTCGTGTTCGAGCAGCTTATATTTGTCCGCCACCGGGCGCAGTACCGAGTCCGATTGGATCAGCCGGATCTGCGTGGCCAGGAACTGGTCTGCGTCGTTCGGCGAGTTGCGGGCCGCTTCCTGGCCGATCACCCCCTGTGGCGTCTGCCGGTCCACGTCGATCGTCGCGGTCGACTCATAGACCGGCGTGATTCTCCGGGACACAATCCACGTCGCAATCGTGCACGCCAGCACGAAGCTGACAATCTTCCACCGGTGCGTCCGGAGCACCCAGATGTAGTGAGACAGGGGGACCGAAACCGCCTCCGGGTCGCTTTCCGGACCACTAGGCGGCGGGCCGGAGGCCAGGGCCGGCGTGAAGACCCATCCCCCCTGTGCACTCACCGGGATTGGCCTGTCCGGAACGAGTAAGGCGCTTTCATTGTCTCGCGGCATTCCGTTCGCTCTCCTGGTTCTCTCTGTTCATAGAATCCTGACATCTACCGGAAAATCAGGGCGCCGCTCGCCGTGGCCGCACCAAACGACAGCGCCCGCTCCAGCGCATTCATGCCGACCCGTTGCGTCCGGTTGTCAGGAATGTAGACAATGTCATTCGCTTGGAGCGGGATGTCGCTGGCCTTTCTGTCGAGAATCCGGCGAAGTTCAAAAGGGATCTCCGTCTTCAACCCGGTTTGATCCTGGCGGCGGTAGATGTACGCCTTTTTCGCCGCATACGGCGCCAGTCCCTCGGACAGAGCCAGAACCCGTAAGACCGAGGTCTCCGTGGAGTCCTCGATCAGGTACGCGCCGGGCTTGCGGACATTCCCCACCACGAACACCCTGCCCGCCTCCGGGACCCGGATCTCTTCTCCCCCCGAGAGCTTGATGTTGAGCGCGGGATCAGCCGCGTCGATCAGCCCCCGGACCGGAATTCTCTGGACCACCGAAACCGGCTCGCCTGCCGGACCGGCCTGCCGGCGCGTCACCAGAATCTCTGAGCCCGCATCGGGCGACAGTCCCTCGGCATGCGTCAGCGCGTCCAACAGAGTCGTGGCGCCCACAGCCTGGAACGTGACCGGCTTCTTCACCGCCCCGGCGACGCTGATCGGCCGGCTTGCGTACTCGACGATGTTCACCGTCACCACCGGGTCGACGAGAAGCTGGTCGGCCCGGTAGGCCTCCGCGATCGCCGCCTCCAGCTGCTCGGGCAGCAGGCCCTGCGCCCGCACCGGGTTCTTCAACATCGGCACGCGCACCATCCCGTCCGCATTCACACGTGCGGTCCGGGACAACTCCGGCGCTCCGTATATGGTCACCGCAACCAGGTCATGCGGGCCAATCTTTTGAACGGGAAGATTCTGCGCCGCGCCGGCCGGCGGCGCCAGCGTTTGCACTGGCGCCGCCGCCAGGGCGGGCGCCATCCAAAGGATGGCGGCAAAGACACTACGAACTGGGCTGGCCGGCATTGTTTTCCTCCGAGATGGTTGTATGTTGACGAAATCGAACTATCGACGGCTCACGACTGCCCGGCCGCTTCCTGTGCCATGGCGTACCCCGCCGGCGCAACCTGCGTTCCCGTGGCATGCACCAGATTCAGCAGTTGGCCGACCCGGTACTCGAGTTCCGTCACCTTCGAGTTCAGCGAGTAGACCCGCTCTCCCTCGTAGGCCTGCTCCGGCGGCCGGTTCAGCCGGTCCAGCACGGAACTGCGCGCAAAATCGGAGATGCTCCGCGCGCCATACTCCGCGCACGAATTCCTCAGACGGTCAAACTCGTCTTCGCTCAGGCGGAAGTTCACAAGTCGGTTGCGGGGACGGATTACGCTCATCGGTTCACCTTGCCTTCCAAGCGCCGCCACTCCACTCCCGCCGCGGTTCTGCTCCGGGCAGGGCGACAGCGCTTTTCATGTTTATCTAGGTTTTGTTCCGTTCCAGCCGCAGAACAGGACGGCCCTGCGGCGCAACTCGCGTTGCAGAAGAACGGAAAGAGTCAGGCGACTCGGCGGATTGCTTCTGCCAGGTCTGGCAGCAGTAGAGACCCGCTTCCGGCTGGCGCGGGTCCGGCCGCTGCGTCTGCCCGCAACGGCCTCTGCATCGGGAGGCGGACGCTCTCGGTGCGCTATACAACCATCGGCGCAGCGGTTCGGAGGGTTTAGAAGAACAGGATGTTTTCTTCTGTCTGCGCCTTCTACTTGTCTAGTCGCCCGAACCAGAACAAAATCTCACATTTCATTCACAAATATTGCACGGATCAGGCACTCCCCTGTTACTATCTCCGCACTTAGTCAGGGCTACTCCTTGGCGCCCGCGGCTGGCTGGGACGCCGGCCCACAGCGCCTGCGCCTCAACCTCGATTCCTTGCCTCCGCCGCCCCGCGGGGCACACGAAACGCCCGATCGGCCGAGGCGAACTACTGCCGGACTCCGTACAGCCCGCGGCGACGGATGTATTCGGCGACGGGCGCCGGAAGCGCTTCCGGCATCTCCCCGCGCGCCAGACATTCCCGGATCTCGGAGGACGACACCGGAAGCGCCAGGCTCTCAAGCCGCAGCACCCGCGCGGTCTCCGGAACGCGGTAGCGGTGTCCCGGACGGCTCACCACGATGAACTCCACAGCGGCAAGCACATCGCGCCAGCGCTTCCAGGTTTCGATCTCCGCGAACGCATCCGCGCCGATCAGAAAGTAGAACCGGTCACCGGGCCGTTCTCTGAGCAGGCGCTCGATCGTCGTGATGGAATAGCTCCGCTCCCGGCCCTCTTCAAGCCTTGAGGCTGTGAAACCGGCCATTCCCTCGCAGGCCAGCTCCACCATCCGGAACCGGTCTTCGTACGACGCCCCCTGCGCGCCTCCCTTGTGCGGAGGATTCGCCGCCGGGATGAACAACACCTCGTCCAGGGAAAAGGCCGCGGCGGCTTCCCTGGCCACAGTAAGGTGAGCCTTGTGGATTGGGTCGAAAGTCCCTCCGAAGATCGCAACGCGCACAGGGCGGCTAGAGGGTCTTGATCCGCATGTTGCGGAACTCCACCTTCATGCCGGGGCCGCGATGAAGCTGGAGCGCCAGCACCCCGGACATCCTCGAGTTGTCCTGAATTTCGCTGGTGACCATCCCGTTGACGATGATCTTGATCGATTCCCCGTTGGCGATCACTTCATAGTCGTTCCAGTCTCCGGCCTTCACCACCTTCTCCGCCTTCCCCTTCCAGCCGTTTGCGATCACCCCCCGCTTGCCCTTCTCGTCGTAGATCGAGCCCCACCAGTTGTTCTCCGCCATGTCCGCCTGAAGGCCCCTCACGACAAAGTCCGGCAGCTCCTCGGAACGGAATTGCACTCCCGAGTTGCCGTTGCGCAGCCTGACCTGGAACTTCAGATGAAAGTTCGCAACGGGCCTCGAGTGGATCAGAAACGTGTTCTGTTTGATCTCCACTCCATCCGTGGAGCCGACAATGACTCCTTTGTCAACCGACCACAGCTTCGGATCCCCTTTCCATTCCTTCAGATTCTTGCCGTTGAACAGAGGTTTAAAGCCTTCCTTCTTCTCCTCCTTCGAAATCGCCTGGGCGGCGGCCGGAAGGGCGGCGAGAAGGCAAACCAGCATTGCTCGCTTCATAAACTGTGAATTGTACCTTATCGCCGGCCTGAAGACTGCGATCGCGCCGCGGCCTGCGCCAGTTCGTCGCAGCGGTTGTTTTCGGCGTCGTCGGCGTGCCCCTTCGTCCAGATCCACGTCACTTTGTGGCGGTTCACCTGCGCGTCCAGGGCCTCCCAGAGTTCGCGGTTTTTCACTGGCGTTTTGTCCGCTGTCATCCAGTTGCGCCGCCGCCATCCGCTGATCCACTTGGTGATGCCGTTGCGGAGATACTCGGAGTCCGTCGTGAGTTCCACTTCGCACGGCTCCCGGAGCGCGCGTAACCCCTCGATGGCGGCGGTAAGTTCCATCTGATTATTGGTGGTCCGCTCCGCATGCCCCCACCGCTCGCTGACATGATGGTTGTATTTGAGAATGCACGCCCATCCTCCCGGACCGGGATTGCCCAGGCAGGAGCCGTCGGTGATCAGCCGCACTTTCTTCATCCGGGGGAAGCCGCCTCAGGCCGCCGCGCCCCGCAGCGGGTGCTCAAAGAACGCGTCGACAAGCCCGATAATCTCGGCCGGTTGGTGGGCGTGGTAGATGGCTTCGCGCAAACGGGCGCCGTTCCGGATCCCGTGCGTGAAGTAGGTCGCAAACTGCTTCATCTTCCCCACCGTCTCCCGGTCGGCGCGCTCCGCCATCCGGCGATAGTATTCTTTCATCAACCGGTGGCGGTCGGCGTCGGTGGGCTCCTCCCAGGCGCCGGACTCGCGGTACTGAGCGATCTGGCGGAAAATCCACGGGTTTGACGAGGCCGTCCGCCCGATCATCACGGCGTCACAGCCGGTCTGGTGAACCATCCGCGCGGCATCGGCAGGGGTGACGATGTCGCCGTTGCCGATCACCGGAATCCGGACGGCCGCCTTCACCTCAGCGATATGCCGCCAGTTGGCCTTTCCCGAATACCCCTGCTCGCGGGTCCTTGGGTGCAGCGCGATCGCCTGTAGGCCGCAGTCCTCGGCCAGTTGCGCCATCCGCACGTGAACCAGTTCGGCCTCGTTCCAGCCGGAGCGGAACTTCATCGTCAGAGGGATCCGGATCGCTCCCCGGACCTTCCTCAAAAGCCTCTCCACCAGGGGCAGGTCCCGCAACAGTCCGGAACCGCCGTTGCACCGGACCACTTTCTTAACCGGACAACCGAAATTGATGTCGACGATATCGAAACCGAGACCTTCGCACACCGCAGCCGCTTCGGCCATCACGTCCGGGTCGGCGCCGAACAGTTGAGCCGAAATCGGGCGCTCGTCCTCGTCGTAGTATAAATAGCGCAGCATGCGCTCCATTTTTCTCGCCCGCTGGGCGTGGCTGACGCCGTGCGAACTCGTGAATTCGGTCATCAGCAGCCCGCAGCCGCCCTGCCCGCGGATCATCCTCCGGAACAGCGTGTCCGTCACGCCCGCCATGGGCGCCAGGACCGTGGCCGGCCTGACGCGCACCGGCCCGATCGCCAACTCGGAAGGGAGGAGATCAGGAGTCAACGCCTTTATTTTAGCGAAACCCATGGCGATAGCCGCGCGTAGTCAAGGGTAGGCAAGGAAGCGCCTTATGAAAAACGCCCTCATTGCTTTCGTTCTTGGCGCCGGCATCAGCGCGGGCATCTTTCTCGCTGTCCGGCCTCGGCCCGATGCGGCATTGCAGCCAGCCGCACCCATCGCCCAACCGCCGGTGGCCGAACAGGCCAGCGTAAGGCCGGTTGAACCCGCCGAATCCGTTCCTCCGGCTCCCTCCGCGCCGCCCAGGGTTGCGCCTTCCCGGCCTTCTCGGGACCGCGCCCAGAGCACGAAACCCCGTCCGGTGGCCGAATCCTCTCCGGCGCCCACGCCGGCTCCGATCGCATCCACACCGCCCGCCGAGGCTCGGCCGGCGCCGGTCGCGACGCCTCCGGCCGCTCCGGCGCCCGCCCCTCAGCCGGATCCGCGCCCGGTCAGCCAACCCGCCGCCGAGCCGAAACCCAACCCCAAACCGGCGCCCCGAGTCGCGCGGACGGCGACCATTCCCGATGGAACGGTCATCGCCGTGCGGCTGCTCGAGCGGCTTTCCACGGAAACCCACAAGGCGGGAGATACCTTCAGCGCGACTCTGTCGGAACCGCTCGTCGTGGACGGCCTCGTCATTGCCGAGCGAAATGCGAAGGTGACCGGCAGAATCTCGGAATCCGTCCCCGGCGGGCGAATTCGGGGCCTCTCTCAGTTGTCCCTCGAACTGACCGGTTTTGTCTCCTCCGATGGCCAGCGCGTCGCCATCCGGACCTCCCCTTTCAGCAAGCAGGGGCCCAGTTCGAAGAAGGACGACGTGAAAAAGGTCGGCATTGGCGCGGCCCTCGGCGCGGCTGTCGGAGCGATCGCCGGCGGCGGCAAGGGAGCCGCCATCGGGGCCGGAGCCGGCGCCGGAGCCGGTGCGGGCGCGGCCGCCATCACGAAAGCTGAACCGGCTGAACTCGAATCAGAAACCCGGCTGACATTCCGTCTGGCCGAAGCGGTCACACTGACCGAAAAGCTCTGATCCTCCGCCCGTAGCGGCGCGGCCCGGGGCGCCGCTCAGAACGTGTAGCGCAGACCCATCTGAATCCGCCGGGCCGAGACCTCCGGAGCCCCCTCATTGAGGAACGCCGGCGACGTAAACACGCCGTCGGGAATGCCCCAGTCCCGCGTATTGGTTGCGTTGAAAAAGTTCGCGTGGAACTGGAATGTATTCCCTTCACTGACACGGAAGTTCTTGATCAGCCCGAAGTCGATCCGGTTGATCCCGTTGGCGCGCAGGATGTTCCGGCCGGCGTTGCCGATCGGCTCCTGAACCGTCGCGCCACGGAACAGCCGCGTCCCGCCCGCCGCCTGCACCTCGCGAACGGTCATTCTCGACAGGTCCAGATTGGTGGCCAGGTGCGGCCGGATCGACGTCCCCACAATGTTCCCCAGCACCACGGCGCCCGGATCCACGCCGTTGAGCACGCCGAACGGCGCGCCCGATTGCAGCGTGAGGAACCCGTTGATCTGCCAGCCGCCCAGGATCCGCCCCGCGAATCCTTTCTGATCCCGGAACAGCGGCAGCTCAAACACGCCGTTTGTCGTGAACCGGTGAGGCCGGTCGTAGGTCGACCGCGCCCTCTCCGCCGCCCGGTCGAACGGATTCTGCGGAAATGCGATCTCGCCCGACACGGACGGATTGAAGATCTCCGACGCGCCGTCGATGAAGGAACTCCACGTGTAGTGCGCCGCCATGCTGAAGTTCCTCGACAGCCGCTTTTCGATGCTCGTCTGCAACGAGTGGTAGGTGGACGATGTGCAGTTGCAGCGCTCGCGGATCACACCGCGGCTCGGGTCGACTCTCGTGCTTCGAACCACCCCGGGCGCGGTCGGCGCCGTCGGGTTGCCGTCGATGGACTGGAACAGCGCCGTGCCCTTCGTTCCGACGTAGCCGAGCGAGGCCGCCCATCCCCCGGGGAGTTCGCGCTGGAACTGCATCGAGATCTGCTCTGCGTACGGCGCTCGAAAGTCCTTCGAGACGATCGTACGCACCAGAATGTTCGGATTCGGTATCGGCGGAATGTTCCCGGCCCGGATCGACTCCACCTGCTGGAAGGCGTTCGGAGTGAGGCCGTTGGCCGCGACCGGCACGTTGTAGGCGAGAACCAGCGGGAACGAACTTGCGATGTTGAGGTGGATGTTATTGAACGCCACTTCGTAGGTGCGCGAATATCCGCCACGGAGAACCAGTTTCCCGTCGCCGGTCAACATGCCGAACATTCCGGGCGCCTTTCCAAAACGGTAGTTGAAGCCGAACCGCGGCGCCCAGTTGTTCTTGTCCCGGTTGGGGATATGGAACAGCCGGTACCGCTCGTCATTGCCGTTGGCCGCGACGATCCGCTGGTTGAGGGCCGCCAGGTTCGACACGGGGTTTCCTGGAGTCTCATACCGGATCCCGTAGCTCAGCGTGAAATTCGGCCGGATCCGCCACTCGTCCTGGAAAAACGCGAAATAGTCGTAATACCTCATGTACGTGATCACTTCGCCGCCGCGCAGCGGCGCGTTGATCTGAGCGACCGTGGCCTGGTCTTCCACCAGCCGCTGGAGCGAAGCGTACTCGATCCGGCCGCGAATCTGCGGCAGGAACAGCGAGAACTGCTCCTGCCGCCGGAAGTCGAAGCCCATCTTGAACGAGTGCAGCCCGCGCAGCAACGTTGTGGAATTCTGAATCTGGTACTGGTTGAACGTCGAGCGCTGCGGCAGGTTGGCCGCCAGTCCGATGCCGGTTCGCGTCGTGGCGCTGTTGAATCCGCGGAGGTTCAGGCCCGTCACCTCGATCGACGGAATCCGCTCGGCCACGGCCGGATTCACCGCGTTGGTCGAACTGAGCCAGCGCGAGTAGGACGCGCGGAACTCGTTGAGCGTGGTCGGCGTGAACGTCGAGGCCAGCGTCGCCGTGGCGGACCGGGTATGTTTCGGCGAGAGTTCGGACAGGCCAGCGGGAGTCAACTGGCCGGTCCCGGACGACCGCGAATTGTCATCCATGTAACGCCCCATCAGATTATGCCTCTCATTGAATCGATGGTCGCCCCGAATCGAGTATTGCCACGCGTTGAAGACCTGTCCCCCGGATCCGGTCAGCGTGCTGAGCGGGATATTCACGTTCTGGCCGTTGAAACTGAGCGGAGTGGTCTGGCCGTTCGGCGTCCCCGCGGGAAGGTTCTCAAGCAGCGCGCGGACGGTGGGAACGTTGCCCGCGATCTGGGTCAGCAACCGCCGCCCCTCCTCGCTCGGAGCGCCGGAGATCGAAGTGCCCGAGCCGACCCGGCGGTCCGTCCACCGCAACAATGAACCGAAGAAGAACGTCTTGTCTTTGACCGCCTTGCCGCCGAACGTCCCGCCGAACTGGTTCTCCACCCGGAACGGCGCCCCTGTCAGGGCCGGGACCCGGCGCTTGTCCGCGTTCGAGAGCGCGTTCAGTTTGTTGCTGTTGTGGAACCAGAACAGGCTCCCGTGATAGTCGTTGGTTCCGCTCTTGGTGATGATGCTCATCATCGATCCGCCGGCCCGCCCGTACTCCGGCAGGAACTGGTTTGTGATCAGCCGGACTTCGGCGACGATGTCAGGATTGTTGATCGACTGGAACAAACCGCCCGTGCTGACATAGTAGGAATCCTGCCCGTCGATGATGAACGCGTTCGACCGTTGCCGCATTCCGTTGGCGGAATAGGACAACCCCGTACTCTCCGTACCTTGCGTGCCGCTGCTGCCGAAGTTCGAATTGCCCGCCGATACCTGCGCGACGCCGGGCACCGACACCGCCAGGTTAAGGATGTTGCGGTTGGTCGAAAGCGGCAGTTCGGCGATCCGCTTGGAGTCGAAATGGGTGCTGATCTCCGCGTTGGTCGTGTTGATCAGCGGCGCTTCGCTTGAAACCGAAATCGTCTCCGACACCGACGCGACATTCAAAGTGATCTTCAGGTCGGCCGCCTGGTTCAGCCGCAGCGCGATCGGACCTTGCTGGTAGCGGGCGAATCCCGACTTTTCCACCAGGACCTCATACGTCCCGACGGGCAGCAGCGGGACGCGGAACGCCCCCGTCGCCCCTGTCACGCCTTCCTTGGTCTGATTGGTTTCCAGGTTCCGGACCGTCACCTTCGCGTCCGCGATCGCGGCTCCACTGGCATCCGAGACGGTGCCTAATATGTCCCCCGTAGTGGATTGCGCCAGAACTTTTGTGCCGGTGAATAGGGCGAGCAACAAGATAGCGGAGATACTTCGAGACATAAATGACCTCCCTGCAACAGTTTCTTACCGGACTGTAACAAAGATGCGATGCCGAAAGCAATCCAGACGGGGCGGAAGGAGACTTCAGTGTGGCCAGTTGCCACATTCCGGACTCCGTCCGCCCCAGGGCCGCACCGAAACGGTCACGCCTGTTCGGGCCGGCCGGGACGGGTCGCCGCTACCAGCCAGCCGGCGGGGACGAATCCGGAAAGCAGTTCGGCCGCGCCCGTTCGAAGGAGAAATCGAAACACGCACGACACGGCCGACTGCCTTCTCAGCAAAGACCGGCACCATCGCTCGTGCTCGGCGACCGGCCGCCCCAGCGCGGCCGCTTCCCCCGCCGAACAGCCGGTCAACATCGCCGCCAGCAGCCCGCTGCCCGTGAACGGGTCGGCGAAGGAAAACGCATCGCCGGCCCGGTAGGTCGCGCACGCCCCGTGCCTGCCGAACACCAGCGGCCCCGTCATCAACCACTTCATCGAGCGCGCCAGCGGACGCAGCCTCTCACGCAGCGGCTCCCACGAATCGAGCAGCGCAGACGGCGAGAATCCGAAACGCCTCAGGATGGCCTCGCCGGCGAGTCCGCACACGTTCGTCACGCCATTTTCCACCCGGTTTACTCCGACGTACCATCCGTCCGCGAAATACAATTCGACCTCATCCCCCACCGGACCCTGAAAGTGCGCCTTGAACGCAAAAACCCGCCTTCCCCCAGACGCCGCCAACTTCCGCCCGTGGGCGATGATCGCCGGATTCTCTGCACGGGCGCGCTCCAGCCGGGCCCCCGCACGAAGCGCTTCGTCGAGCAGCACCCGGTCCAGAGCGAACCGGCTCAGTCCCAGTGGCCGTTCGGCGAAGACGGTCGTCCGCGTCACCCGCCCGAAGTGCAGTATCAGCCGTTCATAGCGGACCGCTCCCGCCGCGATAATCCTGTCCCACACGCCGAGGTCGCGCAGCACGGGCTCCACTTCCGCCGAAAGGAACTCTCCGCACACTTTGTGCCGGGGGCTCGCCGGATCGAACAAGGTCACGCCGGCGCCCAGCCGCAGCGCTGTGATCGCGGCCGACGCTCCTGCCGGCCCCGCTCCGGCCACGGAGATCGCGCGTTCAGAGCCCGGCTTCAACAGACCGTTTCTGCCGCTCGGCGGCGGCCCGCAAGCCCGCCCGCGCGCCCGCACTGTCCGGATACTGCTCCAGAGCCTCGCGGAAGGCCTTCTCGGCTGCCTGGGGCCGGTTGCTCTTGAGCGCGACATACCCGAGAACCTCGAGAACCGGCCGCGGATACGTGGTCGGCTCGTTGTAGCGGAGCGCCAGTTCGGCGTCGGCGGCCTGCCGCAGCAGGCGCATCTGCCTTTCCACGTTCCCGGCCAGGTGCGCGTCGAGTTCCTTCCGGGCCACCTTGAGCGGCGGAGGAACCTTCTGTTTTGTTTTCGTCTCGTACTCCCGCAGCGCCGCTGACATCCTTGCCGATTCCTCCCTCGCTCCCGCGCCGTCCCCCTTGGCGAGCTTTGCCAGCGCGACCGCCCAGTGGCGCCAGGCTTTCTCGCGGGGCTTGTCGTAGACAGGCAGCGTCTTGCCGTCCAGAATCAGATCCCACTTCTCATGCTGCACAAGCGTTCTCATGAGAGCGAACCAGCCCTGCCGCCACGCGGTCCGGAAATTGTCCTGCTGCTGTAGCTCCCGTGGCGTCTCCTTGTACTCGAGCAGCCCCCGCGCGGTCTCGAACGCCTTCTCGAAGTTGCCGCTGAAACTGTAGGAAGCGGCCAGAAAGTGCACGTTGTGGCCGTGGTGGCCGTTGCCGCCGAGCGAGTCCTGCTTCATCCAGTACACTTCGTTACGCGCCGCGTCGTCAAACGACCGGATGGCCTCCGCCCACTTCCCCGTCTGCGCGTAAATATGCCCCGGCATGTGCAGACCGTGCGGGATGTTGTTGGCGATCTCGCCATAACGCTTGCAACTCGGCCAGGCATCCCTGGCGAACGTCGACCCCTCCCATCCATGGATGACATAATGATGCACGCCCGGATGATCGGGAGCTTCTGTCAGCAGCGCCTTGAGCAGTTCCACCGCCTCCATGCTTCCGCGCCGCGGCGACTTCGAAGGCGTCTCAAAACCGCTCATCAGGTGCAGAGCCAGGTAACTGCGTCCTTCCACCTCTCCCGGAAACCGCCTGACCAGCTCGCGCAGCGCCCTGACATAGCCGGCGTTCGGATCCCGCTGCGCGATGTCGCGACGCGCCGCCACCGCGGCGATGTATGCCTTTTCAACCTCGGTCGCTTTCCCCGGAACGCTCGCCAGCTCCAACGCTTTCTTCGCGGCGGCGATGGCGCGCGCCTCGCCTCCCTGAGGCTTGCCCGAGCGCTTTGCCGGCTTCGGCTTGACGCCGTTGACCAGGTCCAGTTGGAAGCCCGGACGGTAATCCCCCGCCGCGACCATCGCGATCCCCCAATGCGGCATCGGCGCCTCGGGATCGAGCCTGGCGGCCTGGAGGAACGATCGCTCGGCCTCCCGGGCCCAGAACGAATGCATCTGCGCCACGCCCTGGTTGAAAAACGCCTGCGCCTCCTCGCTCCGCGTCGTGATCTTGAACCGGATGTTTCCCTGCCCCGGCAACAGCTTCGCCGGCAGCGACGGAGCGACGGAACCCGGCGGCGGCGCGCAGGCGTCCGCCTTCGGAGCCGTCTGCGCCAGCAATCCGGCGGGCAGCGTGACGGCAAGAATAAACGATCGCATCATGGTTTTTCCTCCCGCGCAAGGTGCAGGTTCACAAGGTCGCGCAACTGCTCGAACCGGTAGGAGGAGCCGTCCACGAGAGCGACGAGGCGCCCCTCGCGGTCGATCAGACCAGTTTGGCTCGTGTGCACGATAAGTCCTTCTTCGGCCCAGTGTACCAGCCCGAAGAGCCGGGCCACCGGTTCGACCGCGCCCGTCAGAAAGCGCCAGCCCGGGTAGGAGGCATGGATCCGCCGCGCGTAGCGCGCCAGTTCCTCCGGCGTGTCGTGGCTCGGGTCCAGCGTGATTGAAACCAGCACCAGCCGCTCCGGAATGGCCTCCTGGAATCGGCGTTGCAGGCTCCCGAACGACGCGGCCAGACGCGGGCACACCTCCGGAAGCGGGCACCGCGTATACAGAAACTGCACCACGACAAGCCTGCCCCGGTTCTCCGACAAACGGAACGGCGCCCCCTGGTGATCCACAAGCTCGAAATCCGGCAGGACCTCCCCGATCCGCACCGCCTCGGCGGGCTCGGGCACGTTCAGGTCCCCGAGAGACTCTCTCAGCACCGACAGCCGGTCCGCCACTGCCCCCCGCATCCGCAGCCGGACGCGCGAGCCCGGACTCACACGGTCGAGCAGCGACGCCTTGGCGGTTCTTACAGGCATGACCATCGCCGGCATCCTGCCCGGCACCGCCGCGTGCGAGACGACCAGCCGCGACGCCGGACGATCCACCTGAAGGACTAGACCTTCAAGGACCAGCCTCTGGGCGCACCCCGCCAAGGCTCCCGCCGCCAGCAGAACCAGCGCGAAGGCCGCGCTCATCCTCTGACGCCGCTCCGCCGCTGAAACCGGTCGCACAGAGTTCAATGGAAGTAGAGAATATCCGGCCGCACTTCCAGACGGCCCTCTTCACACGGACCGCAGATCATCCGGTAGCCGTCCCAGGCCGCGCGCGCCGCCTTCGGCACCTCCACCGGATGGTCCGCCGCGTGGTAGGCCGAAAGCGCCATCCGCGGATGAAAGCGCGCGATCGTCGCCCGCCCTCCCACCAGCGCGAGCGCCTCCGCCCCCTCGATATCCATTTTCACGAAGTCGACCCGTTCGAGCTTCAGTTCCTCAACCAGCCGGTCGATCGTCGTCACTTTGATCCTCTGCTCGGCGTGCGATCCTTCGCGCTCGATCACGAACGAGTCCGCCGCCGAATTGTGCGGGTCCACGTGTAGCGTCAGTTCCGCGTCCTCGTTCCAGATCCCTTTCGGATAAACCACCACGCGGCCCTCCCCGATCTCCCGCGCGAAATTCCGCCGCAGGCACTCGATGTTCTCCGGCGCCGGCTCGATCGCCACCACCTTGCCGGCGCCCGCATCTAGCGCCACCCGGGTGAACACGCCGATGTTGGCGCCGCAATCGAGCACGATGTCGCCCTTGCGCAGCGTCACCTCCTTGCCGTCCGAGTAGATCCCCATCTCCTGTTCGGCCAGGTTGAAGGGCAGCACGAAGTGGCTGCCCTTCGGAATCCAGTAGTCGCCTTTCGGCGTCCGCCACCGCTCGAAATGTTCATCCGATTCGATCCGCCGGCTGGCCTTCAGGATGCGGTCCTTGATCTCGATGCGGCGAGCGATCTCGCCCGGAGCGGCGAGGGCGCGCTCCATCGGGCACACCGAGGCCCGGCCTGTCCAGACCAGAAGCCGCAGCCGGGCCGCTGGCCAAGAGTACAACGCCACTCCGGCGCCGGCCGCCAGCAGAAGCACGAAAAGCTTGCGCATTCGGACCGATTTTAGCGCGTCGCCACCAGCGACCATCTGCACCACGGCCAGTGCCCGCGCATCCGCACGTTCCTCAAGCCCGCTCTCCGGGCGATCGCTTCCATCTCCGGCCGCCGGTAAGCCGACCTGACCGAGGCCGGCCCGTCGTGCAGCGTCACCGGATGCCAGCGCAACAGAGGATGCGTAGCCGGCAGCCAGGCCGCTCCGATCCGGCTGCGCTCCAGGTCGCAGGCGATCAGCGCCCGGCCGGCCGCCGCGAACATCCTCCGCAACAGCAGCGCCGCGTCCGCTTCGTCGAAATGGTGCAACAGCAGGGAACAGAATACGTAGTCGAACGAGCCCTGGCGGAACGGAAGAGAAAACCCGTCGGCGGCCACGCGGGGAGCCGGCGCCGTCTCGAGATTCCGCAACCGCACGTCAAGGGACACCACGCTCGCGCCGGGAAAGGTCTCCCGCACCGCCCGCGCCGTGTCGCCCGAGGCGGCCCCCACGTCCAGCATCGTGAACCGGGGCGGCGGCGACAGCGAGCGCAGCACGCCCGCCGTGATGGAGTGCCCTCCGAACCAGCGGTTGATCCGAACCAGGTCGCGCAGATTCCCGCGCGCCTCCTCGTCCGCGCACTCCTCCAGGAGTTCGTAACCCGGAACCCGCGCCATCATCCGCGAAATGCCATGGCCGCGAAACTCACCACGCTTTGTGGATCGATCTGCCAGTGCTGGTAGCGGAGCATCTCACCGCGCGCCTCCGGTACGGCCTTGAGGAAGGTGTAGAACGGGGCCGAGCCGCACCACTTCAGCTCGTCATCTCCACCCTCTTTGACCAGATCCCAATAGGCCGCGCTGTCCCCCTGGCCGATGGCCGCGATCCGGTCCTTGTCGCGCGCCGTCACAGCGAGCATCTGCCCCTCGTGGGCCAGCGCCGGCTGCCGGTCGCCGTACCGCGCTCCGATGTGCGCCATGTCCACGCCCAGCACCCAGAAGATCTCCTCTTTGTGCCGCGCATTGATCTCCGCCAGTTCCCCGAAAAACCGCCGGACCTCGTCGTTGTTCTCCGGAGCCGTCCCCGCCGCGATACTCGGGTGGAATGAGCCCACCAGGATCGGAAGGATCCGCACCTCCGGTCCGTAGATGTGCTGGAGGAACGCCACCTGGAACTCGATCGAATGCTCCGTCGCGTGACAGTAGTCTTCCATCAGGACCGCTCCGGGCGCTCTGGAGGCGAGACGCTCGGCCAGATCGGTGTTGGTCCTCGCACGCCCCAGCGGAGTCACGTAATCTTTGCGCGTCATTCCGAACCGGTCCGGAGCGCCGTAGTGGGACGTTCCGAGAATGATGAACGTCCGGCCCGCCAGTTCCGGATGCAGCGCGCTGTAGGCGTCGCGGTAGCTCTCCCATCCTCCCTCCGGAGAAACGTGCGGAGCGGCGATGCCGCACAACCCGTCGGAAACCGGCGGACCGGCCCCTTTCATGTATTCGTCAAACACCGCCTTCATCTCTTCCGCCGTCTCCGGATACGCCCCGCCGGCATGCGCCGCAAGCCGCGTGGGAGACGCGGCGAATTCCTGAAACCGCTGGTCGCGCAGCCGTTCGTAGATCTCGTTGACAAGGAAACCCGCCTCGCTCAACGTCTCGATGAGATGCCGCTCGATCTCCCCGACTTGCAGTTCGCCGGTCAGTTGCACCAGCGCCTGCCGCAGGTCGAGGTCGGAGGAGTGGCCGTCGAAAAACTGGAGCAAGGGAACCAGCGGCGCCGGTATGATCAGCGTTGCCTCCGAGAATCCGTGCGGATCGCGGATGAGCAGGCCGGGCCGGTCCGGCACGGGGCTGCGCATGAAATCGAGGTCCATTCGAAGCCGCGGCAGGATGTTCGGCATGACTTTCCATGATCGCGCAATAATTGTCTCCATGCTGCTGCCCATCAAATTCGCCCCGGCGGCGGTCCTGGCCGCCTCGGCCTTTGCCGCGACTCCCTGCGCCGGCCTGGCAAAAGTTTCTCTCCCCCATGTCACGATCACGACGGCCCAACTCGTCGAAGCCGGCGAGTTCAAGCCTCCGCAAGGGCAGCCCGTGAGGGTGCGGTCCGCCTTCTGCCGCGTCGCCGGAACCATCAGGCCGTCGGCTGCCTCCGACATCGCGCTCGAGGTCTGGATGCCCGCCAGGGACTGGAACGGCAAATTCCAGGGAATTGGCAACGGCGGTTACGCCGGCTCGGTCGGCTACGGACAACTCGCGGCAGCCGTGTCGCGCGGGTACGCCGCCGCGGCGACCGACACCGGCCACCGCGCCGGCGGACAGGACGCCCGCTGGGCCCTCAACCAGCCGGAAAAGATCATCGACTTCGGCCACCGCGCCATCCACGAAACCGCCCTCGCCGCCAAGGCGCTGATCAGGGAGCACTACGGCGACGGCCCCAAACGCTCCTACTTCAATTCGTGCTCGAATGGCGGCCGACAGGCTCTGATGGAGGCCCAGCGTTACCCGGAGGACTACGACGGCATCATCGCGGGCGCGCCGGCCAATGCGTGGACCCTCCTGCTCACCTACGCGGCTGCGGGAACCCACGCGCTGCTCTCCAAACCGGAGTCTTACCTTCCCGACAGGAAGCTGCCCACGATCCAGAACGCGGTCCGCGGAAGCTGCGACGCGCTCGACGGCGTTCGCGACGGAACCATCGAGGATCCCTCGCGATGCCGGTTTGATCCCGCCGTCCTCGAGTGCAAGGGTCCGGAGTCGGACTCCTGTCTCACCCAACCTCAACTCCAGGCGCTCCGCAAACTCCTCGGCGGATTGCGGACCAACAAGGGCAAGCTCCTCTTCCCGGCCATCTCGCCGGGCGGCGAGGCCGAACCCGGCGGATGGGGTCCCTGGATCACCGGACCCGCGCCGGAAAAGAGTTCCATGTTCGCCTTTGGAACCCAGTTCTTCAAGAACATGGTCTATTCGGACCCGGACTGGGACTACCGCTCCTTCAATGTCGACCGCGACTACAAGGCGGCCCGCCGGCTGGCGAAACATCTGGATGCGACCAGCCCGGATCTGTCCCGGTTTGCCGCGCGTGGCGGCAAGCTCATTCTCTATCACGGCTGGTGCGACGCCGCGATTCCCGCGCAAAACACGATCAACTACTACAACTCCGTGGTGAAGAAGATGGGCGCCGGCCGGACCCAGGGTTTCGTACGCCTGTTCATGGCGCCGGGGGTCCAGCACTGCTCCGGCGGCTCCGCGCCAAACGTCTTCGGACAGGCGGGACCGCCTTCCCGCGACGCGGACCATGATATCGGCGCGGCGCTCGAACGCTGGGTCGAACAAGGCGTCGCTCCCGAAAGGATCATCGCCACCAAGTACCGGGGACCGAATCCCTCGGGCGAAGTCGAGCGAACACGGCCCTTGTGCGCCTATCCGGCCGTAGCCCGCTACAAAGGTTCCGGCGACATCAACGACGCGGCCAGTTTTGTCTGCGCAAAACCCTGACGTGGCGCCCTACCGCCCCGCTGCGTCCAGCGGAACCTCGAAGTAGAACAGTTCCTTGCCTGTGCCAGCCTCTTCGATACCGGTGACGTAGAGCATCGCCCCGGGCTCGTGGACCGCCTGGAAATAGAAAAAGCCGTGGGCCGATTCGCCCGGCGTCAACATCTTCGCCGAAAACGCCCGGCTTTCAATTTCGAACGCCCGCAGCGGATTCTTCTTCTTCCGGTGGATCCCCGGTATCGGCGCCGGATTGTACTTCGGCTTCTCCGGCGGCTTCAGGAACGGCACGTCCGCCGGGGGAACATTCTCGATCTTCTGCCGACGCGACGTCACGTACTCGACCCGGAGGTTCTGAAGCCGCAGCACCTGCCGGCCGGTGTTCTCCATGACGAGCAGCACCGGAAGCACGCCATGCTCGTAAGGGTTCGTCTTGCCGAAGGGCGCCTTCATTTCGTCGTCCTCGGTGTAGGCCTTCGCCGCCATCACCAACCCCTGCGACGATACCTTGTTCGGATACTGGGAAGCGGCGGGCGGCTTGAAGCCCTCCGGTTTCTTGTCCGCCGCCAGACCCGGCGTGCACAGGCAGGCTAGAATCAGGGGAAGGCTCCCGTACTTGCGGCTCCGGTTCGTCGTTTTCATCTATCGGACACTCTCCCTGCTGGCGTTTCCCCTGCTACTACTGTACGTCCTTTACCGCGGCGCCCGGAACCGTGCATGGTGGAAGTCGCTCCCGGAACGATTCGGATGGTTTTCCTTCCCTCCAGGGCAGACGGCGCACGGAGGAGTCTGGTTGCACGCGGTTTCGGTCGGCGAAGTCGTCTCGGCGGTCCCGCTGCTGCGGCGGATGCGCGGCGCGGACCCGTCGCTTGCCCTCTTCGTCTCTGTCGGAACTCTCGCCGGGCGGCACCTCGCCGACCAGCGTCTGGCGAGCTTGGCCGACGGCGTCTTCTACGCTCCCTTCGACTATGTGTGGATCGTCCGGCGCGTTCTCCGCAGACTGCGCCCCGGACTGGTGATCGTACTCGAAACCGAGATCTGGCCGAATCTCTGGCGCGAGGCGAAACGCTCCGGGGCCTCGCTGCTGGTGGTCAACGGGCGCCTCTCGGACCGCGCCTATCCCCGCTACCGGCGCCTCTCCTGGTTCTTCGCTCCCCTGCTGAGCCTGCCCGACGAGATCCTCGCCCAAAGCGCCGTGGCCCGCGACCGCTACATCGAACTCGGCGCCCCCGCCGGACGCGTCCGCCATGCGGGCAATCTCAAATATGATTTCGCCGCGGGCGAAACACCGCCTCCCGCGCCGGTCGTCGATCTGCTCCGCCGCCTGCCGGAGAAGCCGCGCGTGTGGATCGCCGCCAGCACCATGCCGCCCGCTCATCCCGGCGACGTCGACGAAGACGACGTCGTGATCGAGGCGTTCGGCCGGCTCCGCGAGCGCCACCCGAATCTGGTTCTTCTTCTCGCCCCGAGGCGTCCGGAGCGGTTTGAGATCGTGGCCGCCAAACTGTCCGCGGCCGGTTCTCCCTTCGTCCGGCGAAGCAGGCTCTCGACAGCCGACAGCCTTCCCGGCCATGGCGTGCTCCTCGTCGATTCCATCGGCGAACTCAGTTCCCTGTTTCCGCTCGCGGACGTTGTGTTCATGGGAGGCACTCTGTGCGACCGCGGAGGCCACAACATTCTCGAGCCGTCCTTTTTCGGAAAACCCGTCGTCAGCGGGCCGAACCTGCAAAACTTCTCCGAGATCGCCGAAGAGTTCCGCGCCGGAGGAGCGCTCGCCTGCATCAGCGCCCCGGATCAGCTTGCCGGCGAAGTCTCGCGCCTCCTGGACGACCAGCCCGAACGGCTCCGCCTTGGATCGGCGGCCGAACGGCTGGCGCGCGCCCGCGCCGGCGCGAGCGCAGCCGCCGCCGACACGGCGCGCCGCCTCCACGACCTCGCCGTGCCCCGCCTCGTTCATACGACCGCCGGAAGGCTGTTGCTGACGCCCCTGTCGTGGCTGTGGCGCGCGGGCGCCGCTGGCAAGCGAAGTTGGTCGCGGCCCCGCCGCCTCCCGGCCTGCGTCATCAGCATCGGCGGAGTCGGTATGGGCGGCGCCGGGAAAACGCCGTTCGCCGTCTTCCTCGCCGGCGTGCTGCGCAGGCGGGGAGTCTCCTGTGCGTTTCTCACCCGCGGGTATCGCCGCCGCTCCCGCGAACGCGTCACCGTGCTCGAGGCCGGCGCCGCCGCCCCCTCTGCCCTGACGGGCGATGAGGCCCAGATTCTTATCCGCTCCGGCCACGGCCCCGTCGGGATCTCCTCTGACCGGTTCGCGGCGGGCCGGCAGTTGCTCTCCCGCTTTCCCGTCCCCGTCCTCCTTCTCGACGACGGCTTCCAACACGCCCGCCTTGCCCGCGATGCGGATATCGTCCTCATCGACACGCTCTGCCCGTTCGGCGGCGGAGATGTGTTTCCCCTGGGAACTCTTCGCGAACCCCTCGACAGCCTCGCCCGTGCTTCCGCGTTTGTGTTGACGCGGACACAACCGGCCCGCCAGTACGAAGGAATCATTCGGGTGCTCCGCCGGTACAATCGTACTGCGCCTGTGTTTCGCCTGCGGTCCTACCCCGACGGATGGGTCTCGGTCGCCACGAGCGAGCCGTCTCCCCTTTCCTCGTTCGCAGGCGTGAGAGCAGGAGCGTTCTGCGGCCTGGGCAACCCGGCCTCGTTCTGGCTGTCGCTGCGCCTGGCCGGCTACAGACCCGCGCTTCAGCTGGAGTTTCCCGATCATCACGTCTACAGCACGGGCGACCTCCGCCGGATCCACGAACAGGCCCGCCGACATCAGGTTGAGGTTCTTTTCACCACCGAGAAGGACACCATGAACCTGCCCTCTCCGCTGCCGCCGATGCCCGCACTCTACTGGCTCCGGCTCTCCCACGAAATCGTCCCCCCCGAACCATTCCAGGCCTGGCTTCTGGGCCTGCCCGGTTCCCTGGTATAATTACGGTTGGTCCCCATGCCATCAACAACTTCGCCCCTATCGGGTGTTTCTGGCAAAAAGGTGATCCTTCTTACGCCCAGGGGCTTTTGCGCAGGCGTTGTCCGGGCGATCGATGTGGTCAAGATCGCTCTCGATACCTTTGGCCCCCCCATCTATGTTCGGAAGGAAATCGTCCACAACCGGTTCGTTGTAGAGGAACTCCGTTCCCTCGGCGCGGTCTTCGTGGAGGAACTGGACGAAGTCCCCGAGGGTTCCCGCGTCATTTACAGCGCCCACGGCGTCGCCCCATCGGTTCGCGCCGAAGCAATGGCGCGCAAGCTGAAGGTGATCGACGCGACCTGCCCTTTGGTGACGAAAGTTCACATCGAAGCAGTTCGCTTTGCACGACAGGGCTACACAGTACTTTTGATTGGCCACGAAGACCACGACGAGGTCATCGGCACGATGGGCGAGGCCCCGCACGCGACCATCGTCATCGACTCGGAAGCGGCCGCCGACCGCGTGCAGGTGCCCAATCCGGACAAGGTCGCCTACCTCACGCAAACCACGCTCAGCCTCGAAGAGACCTCCGGCATCGTGGCCCGCCTGAGGGCGCGCTTTCCCGCGATCCAGGGTCCACCGACCCAGGACATCTGCTACGCCACCGAGAACCGCCAGATCGCTGTGCGCGACTTCGCCGCCCGCAGCCAACTGGTCCTCGTGGTCGGTTCGCAAAACAGTTCGAACTCCCGCCGGATGGTCGAGGTCGCCCTGAATGCCGACACGCCGGCCTACCTCGTCGACGACAAGGGGGACGTCAAGCCGGAGTGGCTTGAGAACGTGCAGACCGTCGTCGTCACCGCCGGCGCCTCGGCGCCGGAAAACCTCGTACAGGAGTTGGTACAGTCGCTGGCCTCCCACGGTTACACGACGGTTGAGGAGGTCACTGTCCGCCAGGAGGACGTGCGCTTCTCCCTGCCGCCCGAACTGACGCGGCCATCCGGGTTAACACAGATCGCAATATGAGTTCAGGCGTTCAGCTTGCGGACGCGCTTTCGCTCGAGACGGCCAGAGCGATCGAGCGGGCGTCGCAATCGCTCTATTCAAGGCAGCATCGGGATGGATTCTGGTGGGGCGACCTGACGGCGGATTCCACCCTGGAGTCGGACTACCTGCTGCTCCAGCTATGGCTGCACCCTCCGGTCAACGGTCAATGGAACCCACCCACGAAGGACAGGATCGCCCGCGCCGTCCAGTCCATCCTCGGCCGCCAGCTCCCGGATGGCGGCTTTCCGATCTATCCGCACGGTCCCAGCGAGATCAGCGCCAGCGTGAAGGCCTACTTCGCGCTCAAGCTCGGCGGCCTGCCGGCGGACGACCCGCGTCTGCGGAGGCTTCGCCAGCGCATCCTCGACCTCGGCGGAGTGCAGGCTGCCAACAGCTACGTCAAGATCAACCTCGCCCTGTTCGGACTCTACCCCCGCGAGTTCGCCCCGCGGGTCCCGCCCGAACTAATGCTGCTCGGCGATCTGATCTATGAGATGTCCTCGTGGACGCGGGCCATCGTCATCCCGCTGTCCATCGTGCAGGCATCGGGCCCGCGTCCGGCCCCAGCCGGCTTTACCCTGGAAGAGCTTTTCCACCCGGACAAGCCGCTCCGGTTTCCGAACCCGGACGGCCTGTTGAGTTGGCGGCAGTTCTTCCTGACCGCCAACGCGGCCTTCCGGCTTTGGGAGCGGTACGGCCACCAGGGGATCCGGCAAAAGGCGATCCGGATGGCGGAGAAATGGATCGTTGAACACACCGAGCACAGTGACGGCCTGGCCGCCATTTATCCCGCCATGCAGTACGCGATCATGGCGTTCGACGCCCTCGGCTACGGCGCAAGCCATGCCGTCAGGCTCGAGGCCGAGCAACAGTTCGACGCGCTGCTGGTCGACGACGGAGACCGCTTTTTCTTCCAGCCGTGCTTCTCGCCGGTCTGGGATACAGCGATCGCGGCTTACGCGCTCGGCGAAGCGGGCGCCATCCGCCGCACTCCGATGGAGCGCTGCGCCGACTGGCTCCTTTCTAAGGAAGTACGCCGGCCCGGCGACTGGCGTAAGAAGCGGCCCGACGCCGAGCCCTCCGGCTGGTACTTCGAATTCGCCAATGAGTTTTACCCGGATATCGACGACACGGCGATGGTCCTGTTGAGCCTCCGACACGCCCAGTCGGCCGACCGCGGCCGCCAGCAGGCCGCGATCGCCCGCGCCGTGAGTTGGCTCATCGCCATGCAGTCCCGCGACGGTGGCTGGGCCGCCTTTGACGCCGACAACGACTGGCAGTTTCTCAACTCGGTTCCTTTCGCCGACCACAACGCGATGCTCGATCCTTCCTGCCCCGACATTACGGGCCGTGTCATCGAAGCGCTCGCGACCCATGGCGTCAGCCGGAAACATCCTTCCATCCGTCGTGGCAGGGAGTTCCTCCTCCGCAACCAGGAAGAGGACGGAAGCTGGTACGGGCGTTGGGGCGTCGACTACATCTACGGGACATTCCTCGCCTTGCGCGGCTTGCAGGCGGCGGGCGAGGACAACCGCGAGGCCCATATTCTACGGGCCGGCGAATGGCTGCGGTCCGTCCAGAACGCCGACGGCGGGTGGGGTGAAAGTTGCGCCAGCTACGACCGCAACGCGTTCGTGGCCGGTCCGAGCACGGCTTCTCAAACCGCCTGGGCCCTGCTGGGGCTGCTCGCCTCCGGAGACGCCGATTCTCAAAGCGTGCACAAAGGCGTTGAATACCTGATCGAGACCCAGACGCCCGATGGACGCTGGGACGAGGACTACGCGACCGGCACGGGCTTCCCGCGCGTCTTCTACCTCACTTATCATCTCTACCGGGACTCGTTCCCCCTGCTGGCGCTCGCCAGTTTTCTCTCCAACCGGAACCGCGGCCGCGGGGATCTGACATGAGATTTCCTCTTTCCATGACCGCCGGTCTGGCCGGCTACATTGCGCGGAACAAGTTCCGCCCCCCCGCCGAATGGCAGATCGACAACTCCTCTCACACCGATTCCTCCAACCCGTTCCGGATCATCCAGGGCAACGCCAACGCCCGTAAACCGCACCCGATGATCCGGAAACGGTTCCCGCTCGTCCTGATGCTCGAGCCGCTCCATGCCTGCAATCTGACGTGCACCGGATGCGGCCGGATTCGGGAGTACGAGTCGACCATCACCCAGTCACTGTCGCTGGAGCAATGCCTCGGCGCCGTCGACGAGTGCGGCGCTCCCGTCGTCTCCATTTGCGGCGGCGAGCCGATGCTGTATCCCAAGATGCCGGAACTGGTGCGCGGAATTCTGTCCCGCAACCGGCATATCTACCTCTGCACCAACGGCATGTTCATCCGGAAGAAACTCGAGGACTACACGCCGGACGACCGCTTTTTCTTCAACGTCCACCTGGACGGTATGGAGAAGACCCACGACCTGTGCGTCGAACGGGAGGGCGTTTTCCGCGAGGCGATCGAAGGAATCAAGGCGGCGAAGGCGGCCGGCTTCAAAGTCTGCACCAACACCACCGTCTACGCCCAGACCGACATGGCCGAAATCGAGGAGCTGTTCGAGTATCTGCGGCAGTTCGGCGTCGACGGCCACATGCTTTCGCCCGCCTACGGCTACGCCTCCGTCAACGATCGCGAGATCTTCATGACCCGCGACGACATCCACGAAAAGTTTCGCGATATCGACCGGCTGCAAAAACGCTTTCCTCTCAACAACACTCCGGTCTATTTCGACTTCCTCAAGGGCGAGCGCGATCTGCCGTGCACGGCCTGGGGAAATCCCACCTTCAACGTCAAGGGTTGGAAAGGTCCCTGCTACCTGATCACGGACGCGCACTACAAAACCTTCGCCGAGTTGATGACCAGGACTCCCTGGGAGCACTACGGCGCCGGCGCCGACCCGCGGTGCGAGCACTGCATGGTCCATTGCGGCTACGAACCCTCGGCGGCGCTCGGCATCAACGCCAGGGTCTCGGACAACTTCCGTCTCATGAAATGGGCGCTGAGGTAGTGGACAGCCTGCCGCCACTCCCGAACTATGCCGCCTCCAGGGGAGGTCCTGCGGAGCGTCTTGCCCGGGCGCCCGGAACCGGCCGGAGTCGGCCATGAAACCCACCCTCGTCACCGGCGCGACCGGTTTCATCGGCTGGCACGTCGCCCGGCATCTTCTGGAACGCGGTCGGAGGGTCCGTGTCCTCGTCCGCCCGGCCAGCCGGCTAACCGACCTCGATGGCGTCGAGGTCGTCACCGGCGACCTGCGCGACCCGGCTTCGCTCGACGCCGCGACGGCCGGTTGCGGCGTCGTCTTTCACGTGGCCGCCGATTACCGCCTCTGGGCGAGACACCCCGAAGATCTCTACCGGGTGAACGTTCAGGGCACCCGCAACCTGCTCACCGCGGCGCGGAAGGCGGGCGTCGACCGGCTCGTCTACACGAGCACCGTCGGATGCATCGGCATCCCGGAATCGGGAGTCGGCGATGAGGAGACTCCGGTCCGGTTTGAGTCCATGTCGGGCGCCTATAAACGCTCGAAGTACCTGGCTGAGCAGGAGGCGCTGCGGTTCGCGCGCGAGGGCTTCCCCGTGATCATCGTCAACCCCACGGCGCCCGTCGGCGATCACGACGTCAAACCCACGCCGACCGGCAAGGTGATTCTCGATTTCCTCCGCGGCCAGATGCCCGCCTATGTCGACACGGGGCTGAACCTCGTCGACGTCCGCGACACCGCCCGCGGCCACCTGCTCGCCCTCGACCAGGGCAAGCCGGGCGAACGCTACATCCTGGGCGCCGAGAACCTCACGCTGGCCCAGATCTTCCGCAAACTGGAGGAGATCAGCGGCATCCGCGCCCCCAGGACCCAGATCCCGTACCCGATGGCGCTTGCCGCGGGACTGGTCAGCACCGGGTGGGCGCATCTGACCGGACGCGAGCCGCGGGCGCCGTTTGAAGGCGTGCGCATGGCCCGGAAGAAAATGTTTGTCACGCCGGCCAAAGCCGTGCGTGAACTCGGATTCAGCGCCTCGCCCGTCGAGGGCGCGCTGCGCCGCGCCGTGGATTGGTTCCGCGGACATGGTTACTGCTGATGACGGCCACACCGTGGAGACGATACTCTTGATTGCCGCCGAACGGAGGGAATTCGCCGGCTTCACGCCGCATCTGAACGCGCTGCGGGAACTCCAGCTCGGCATCTTCTACGCGGCCGCGGGAACGCGAAACGGCGACACATTCCTGCTGGCCGCCAACGGCTGCGGAGGCGAACTTGCCTCGCGCGCCTTCCGCGCCGCAGCCGCGTTTGCGCCTCCCCGCCTCGTAGTCAGCACGGGCTTTTGCGGCGCCCTCGATCCGTCCCTCGCGCCGGGCGCGATCGTCGATTCGAGGACGGCCCGGTTTGCCACCGCCGGCGAGGTCGTTCTGACGGCCGCCGCCAAACGGCGCCTGCGCAAACAGACCGGCGCCGCCGCCGTCGACATGGAGTCCGGACAGATCGAACGCGCCGCCGCCGCGCACGGCATTCCCTTTCTCGCCATCCGCGCCGTAACAGACACGGCCGGCGAGGACCTCGCCATCGATCTCAATTCCGCCCTCGACGCCCGCGGCCGCTTCGTAGCGAGCCGGGTTATCCGGGAGGCGCTCCGCCGTCCGCTCGGCGGCGTGCCCGAACTCGTCAAACTGTTCCGCCGCTCCCGACTCGCGGCCCGGAACCTGGGAGATTACCTTGCCGGCTGCCGCTTCTGATACGACGATGCACGCCGCCGTTTACAAGGGCAACCGCACGGTGTCGGTCGAGGTCGTCCCCGTGCCAGTGGCCGGACCCGGCGAACTTCTGGTGCGCGTCCATAGCTGCGGCATCTGCCACACCGATCTCAAGAAGATCGAATACGACCTCCTTCCCGCCCCGCGCATCTATGGACACGAGACGGCCGGCGAGGTCGTCGTTGCGGGCGAAGGCGTGACGCGCTACCGTCCGGGAGACCGCGTGATCGTCTTCCATCACATCCCGTGCGGGAATTGCTTTTATTGCCGCCACAAGCTCTACGCGCAATGCCCCGTCTACAAGAAAGTGGGCGTGACGGCGGGTTATGAGCCGGCCGGCGGAGGCTTTGCCCAGTACGTTCGCGTCATGCCCTGGATCGTCGAACGCGGCGTGGAGAAGGTCCCCGACGGCGTCTCATATGACCGCGCCTGCTTCGTCGAGCCGGTGAACACCTGTGTCAAGGCCGTCGAACAGCTCGACCCGCAGCCCGGCGATCTGATGCTGATCCAGGGGCAGGGGCCGATTGGCCTCATCTTCACCATGCTCGGCAAGCGCCGCGGGTGCGTCATCGTCACCACCGACACGATTCCCATGCGCCGCGATCTCTCGCTCCGCTTTGGCGCACTGGAATCCCATGATCCCCGCGCCATCCGCATCCACGAACGGATGCGCGAGCTGAGCGACGGCCGCGGCGCCGATTTCGTCATCTCCGCGACCTCCGCCCCGGGACTCGTCGAAGAAGCCGTCCGCAGCACGCGTCCCGGCGCGCGCATCCTTTTGTTCGCACAAACCTCCGACAAGGAACGAATCGAACTCTCCGGCGCCGACATCTGCATGGGTGAGCGGGTGTTGCTCGGCTCCTACAGCGCCTCGGTCGACCTCCAGAGCTTCTCGGCGCGCCTGGTTTTCAGCGGTGAACTGCCGGTGGAGGACCTCATCTCCCACCGCCTGCCGCTGAGCCAGGCCGCCCACGGCTTCCGCATGGCGTTGCATCCTGATGGTAAATCTTTGAAAATAATAGTTCAGCCACAGAGGTTGTCAGAGTGAACACACAGATGATGGCAGCCGTTCTCTACGGCAAGGAAGACCTTAAGGTCGAGCCGGTTGCCATTCCTTCCATCGAAAACGGGGACATACTAGTACGCGTCAAGGCCGCGCTGACCTGTGGTACCGATGTCAAAGTCTTCCGGCGCGGCTATCACGCGCGCATGATCGTGCCGCCGGCGTTGTTCGGACACGAACTGGCCGGCGACGTCGTCTCCACCGGATCCCACGTCTCGAACTTCCGCCCGGGCGACCGGGTTGTCGCCGCCAACTCCGCACCCTGCGGACTCTGCTATTACTGCCGCAAGGGCAATGAGAATCTGTGCGAGGATCTGCTTTTCAACAACGGCGCCTACGCCGAGTACATGCGGATTCCCGCGCGTATCGTGGAAAAAAACTGCTACCTCATTCCCGAAAACGTCACCTATCAGGATGCGGCGCTCATTGAACCGCTGGCCTGCGTCATGCGCGGGATCGAGGAGTGCAACGTGAAGGCGGGCGACACCGTCACCGTGATCGGACTCGGCCCGATCGGGTTGATGTTCGTGCGTCTGGCGAAGGTCCGAAACGCCCGGGTGGTGGCCATCGGCCGCCGCAAATCGCAGGTCGACCGGGCCGTGCGCATCGGCGCCGACGACGTCATCATCGCCGACGGGCCGGACGTGGTCAGCGAGGTCCGCCGCATCACCGGCGGCTACGGAGTCGATGTCGCCATCGAGGCGGTCGGCATCCCGGAGACATGGGAGCAGGCCGTGCGCATGGTCCGACGCGGCGGCACCGTCAACTTCTTTGGCGGATGTCCGACCGATACGCGGATCACGATCGACACCCAGTTGCTGCACTACTCCGAGATCACCTGCAAGGCGAGCTTCCACCACACGCCGAAACATATCCGGCAGGCTCTCGACTCGGTCTCCCGCGGTGAGATCACCGCTGGCGATTTCGTCAACAGGGTCGAGCCGCTGGCCAACCTCCTCGAGGTCATGCGCTACCTGATGAGCCACAACGGCCACATGAAGACGGCGATCATCCCCTGATGACGCACAGCCGGAGGCCGGATGTTCCTTCAACCGAAGGAATTCGTCGCTGACCCCGCGGCCATGAGCCGCCCGTGGACCCCGGAGGAGTCCCTCGCCTACACCCGGTGGCTGGCTACGCATCACTACGAAAACTTTCATGTGGTCAGCTTCCTCCTCCCCCGCCGCCTTCACCAGGATTTCTACAATGTCTACGCGTTTTGCCGATGGGCCGATGACCTGGGCGACGAGATCGGAGACGCCGCCGAAAGCCTTCGCCTGCTCGGCTGGTGGCGGCGGGAAACGATCGAGATGTACGCCGGCCGGGCGAGCCACCCCGTTTTCATCGCGCTCGCCGGAACCGTGCAAAACTACAGCCTTCCCTCCGCTCCGTTCACCGACCTGATCCGGGCCTTCGAGCAGGATCAAACGGTCGCGCGGTACCGGACCTGGGAGGAGCTGTTCGAATACTGCCGGTTTTCCGCGAATCCCGTCGGCCGCCTCGTGCTCTATCTTTGCGGCTATCGCGACCCGGCCCGCCAGGAACTTTCCGACGCCACCTGCACGGCGCTTCAGCTGGCCAACTTCTGGCAGGATGTCGTGGTGGACCTTGCCAAAGACCGCATCTACCTGCCCCTCGGCCTGCTCGACAGGCATGGGGTCTCCGAGCGCGATGTCATCGCCCGCCGCTGCACTCCCGCCTTCCGCTCCGCGATGGCGGAAGCCGTCGGCGTCGCGCGCGGCCTTTTCGAAAAGGGTCTGCCTCTGGCCCGCATGGTGGACCGGAGGCTCTCGCTCGACCTGGAACTGTTCAGCCGCGGCGGCCTGAAGATCCTCGACAAGATCGCCGCGCAGGACTACGATGTCCTCGCCCGCCGCCCGCGCATCTCGAAGTCCGAACGGGCCGGACTGCTGCTGGCCGCTCTGGTGCGATGGGCGCTGCCGAAGGCCGCGTGAGCGCGACGACGGCATCCTACGCGCACTGCCGCGCCGTAGCGCGGACGCGGGCCAGGAACTTCTACTACGCCTTTGTCCTGCTCGACCGCCAGCGCCGGGACTCCCTGTGCGCCATCTACGCCTTCATGCGCCATTGCGACGACCTCAGCGATGACGCCGGCGCCACGGCCGCCGCTCTCGATGCCTGGCGGGACGCCCTCGTCCGCTCGCTCAACGGAACCCCCCCTCCGGATCCGCTCTGGCCCGCCTTCCTCGACACGGTGGAGCGGTACTCCATTCCCCACGCCTACTTTCACGACATGATCGACGGCGTCGCCTCCGATCTCGGCCCGGTGCGTATGAACAGCTTCGACGAACTCTACCGGTACTGCTATCGCGTGGCCTCGGTCGCCGGTCTTTCTCTCACGCACATCTTCGGCCGGCGCGATCCCGAGGCGCTCGGCCTCGCCGAAAAGTGTGGCATCGCGTTCCAGTTGACCAACATCATTCGCGACGTCAAGGAGGACGCCGCCGCCGGGAGGGTGTATCTCCCCCGTGAGGACATGGACCGGCTCGGGGTCACCGACGCCGATCTGAACAGCGAGTGCGCTTCCGACGCGCTGCGGAGACTTCTGCGCTTCGAGGCCTCGCGGGCCGCCCGCTACTACGAGGAGTCGCGCCCCCTCATCCGCATGGTGGACCGCGAGTGCCAGGCGTCGCTGTGGGCGCTCATCGAAATCTATTCGAAGCTCCTCGCCCGGATCGAGGCGCGGAAGTTCAACGTCATGGCCGGCCGAATCCGCCTGCCGGCGGCCGCCAAGCTGGCGATCCTCGCCCGGGCGATGCTTCATTGACGCTGTCATGGAACTGCTGCGGCGCTGCCAGCGCGATCCGGAAAGCCTCGCCATCCTTCCCGGCGCCTTTCACCCGATCACGCGGGCGCATCTCGCCCTCGCGGAGACGGCGCTCTCCCGCGCCGGCGAAGTCCTGTTTGTCATGCCCCGTCGCCTTCCGCACAAGGGCTACGACTCGGTCGGCCTGGAGGAGCGCCTCTCGATCGTGCGCACCGCCATCGAGCCGTATCCCCGCTTTTCGCTCGGCGTGAGCGAAGGAGGCCTCTTCGACGAAATCGCGGGCGAGTGCCGCGAACACTTCGACCCGTCGTGCCGGCTGTGGATTGTTTGCGGCCGCGACGCCGCCGAACGCGCGATGTCATGGGCTTATCCGGAGGGCCGGACAGCCGCCTCGCTGCTCGAACGATGCGGACTGCTGGTGGCGGACCGCTCAGGCCGGTTCGATCCGCCTCCCACCTACGCGGACCGGATCGTGCGGCTCGAGATGCCGTCCGGCTGGGAGGCCCTGTCGGCGACCGAGATCCGCCGCCGGATCGAATCCGGCGAGCCATGGCGGCACCTGGTTCCCGAGAGCGCCGCCGACGAGATCGCCCGGGTCTATCTGCGGCGCTGAGACTCCGGCTACTGGTTTTCCTTCCACTCCTCGTACCAGGCCATCTGGATCGCTTCAAGCTTGGCCTCGTTCGACTTCATGGGGTCGTCGTCGAAATCTTCGAGCTCGGTGATCCACTTGTGCAGATCGGTGAAGCGGACGGTGAGAGGATCGATGCCGGGGTACTTTTCGTACAACGCCAGTGCGATGCCGTCGAAATCATTCCAGGAGAGCGCGAACGCCATGCCGTAACCCTTTCCCCGACTGACGTCAGTCGATCTTGGTGCCCTTGAGCGCGTTTCCCACCGCGGTGTTCATCATTTCCTCGGCGAGCTTCATCGTGGCCTCGTTCAGGTTGTCGATCTTCGCCCGAATCAGCAGGTGATCGTTTGCGTGGTAGACCACCAGCAGTTCGTTCACGGCGCGCTGGATCCGGCGCCGTTCCTCCTCGTCGAGGTCCCAGTAGGCAGCGTTCTCCCTGGCCTTGTCGAGCGCCCGCAGGATGGCGTCTGCCTCCACCCGCGCCTCGCGGACCTGCCGCTCCAGGAAGTCTTCCTCGGCCCTCTCGATCGACTCGACGATCATCGCCTCCACCTGTTCGTCCGTCAGTCCGTAGGAGGGCTTTACGTCGACAGCCTGCTCCTTGCCGGTGCGGAGGTCCCGCGCCGCCACGTTCAGGATTCCGTTGGCGTCGATCAGGAAGCGCACCTCGATCCGCGCCATTCCCGCCGGCATCGGTTCGATGCCTTTCAGGTCGAATCTCGCCAGAGACCGGCAATCCTTCACCAGTTCCCGTTCGCCCTGCACAACGTGGATCAGCACATTGGTCTGGCCGTCCACGCCGGTCGTGAAGGTCTCGGTGGCCGAAGCGGGAATCGTTGAGTTCCTGTGAATGAGCTTCGACACCAGTCCGCCCATCGTCTCGATTCCCAGCGAAAGCGGCGTGACGTCCAGCAGCAGCTTGTCTTCGACCGTCCCCGACAGAATGGCCGCCTGGACCGCCGCTCCGAGCGCGACCACCTTATCCGGGTCGAGTTCCGTGTGCGGACGCGCCCGGAACAGCCGCTCCACCGCTGCGCGGACCAGCGGAATCCGGGTCGACCCGCCCACCAGCACGACCTCGTCAATCTGCTCGGGCGTCACTCCGGCGTCCGACAGGCACTGCCGGCACGGTCCCATCGTCCTTTCGACGATGGGCGTGATCAGCTGCTCGAACAGTTCCCGCGTCAGCTCCCGCTGGTAACGGCGGCCTCCGTAGTCGAAGTCGATCCCGGCGGCGGGCAGCGCCGACAGCCTGTGCTTGGCGTCGATCACGGCGCGCCGCAGCAGCTGCACCGCCTGGTTGTCGCCGGAAACGTCGATCCCCCACTCGCTGGCGATGTCCTCGATCGCGATGCGCAGCAGGAGGTTGTCGATGTCGTCGCCGCCGAGGTGGGTGTCGCCGTTGGTCGCCAGCACCTCGAAGATCCCCTCGTGCAGCCGCAGAATGGAGATGTCGAAGGTGCCGCCTCCCAGGTCGTAGACCGCGACGACGCCGTCTTTGCGGCGGTCGAGGCCGTAGGCCAGCGCCGCCGCGGTCGGTTCGTTGACCAGCCGCAGCACGTCAAGCCCGGCGATCCGGCCGGCGTCCTTGGTCGCCTGGCGTTGCGCGTCGTTGAAATACGCGGGCACGGTGATGACCGCCTTCGAGACACTCTCGCCGAGGTGCGCTTCGGCGTTCTCCCGGAGCTGGCGCAGAATCAACGCCGACACCTCGGGGGGCGTGAGCACCTTGTCGCCGAGCCGGAGCCGGATGACCGATTCACTGCCCTCGGCGATCCGGAACGGAAACAGCTTCAACTCCTGCTCGACGTCGGCCCGTCCGCGGCCCATCAGGCGCTTCACCGAGTACACGCAGCGTTCCGGGTCGGTGAGCAGCATTCGCCGCGCCGGGTTGCCGACAAGAATCCCGCCGCCGCCGGACACGGCCACCACGCTCGGGACCAGGGGGTCTCCGTCGGCCCCCGGAATCACTTCCGGCGTGGCGGCGGCCATGTATGCGACCAGCGAGTTGGTGGTGCCGAGGTCGATGCCCACGACGCGGCCGGTCTGGCCGAAATCAATTTGAAAGGTGCCCATTGGATGCCGTTTTGTCGATGGCGCCGACGAGGTTGGAGAGATACTTCCGGCGGTGAAGAAGCGAGGCGATCGTCTGCAAGGCCTGCGGGCCGGGCGAACGGTCGCACTGCTCGAAGGCCGTTCCCAGCGCGGCGTCGAGTTCCGTCAGCATGCGCGAAAACCGTTCCCGGAACTTCTCCAGTTCCGCAGCGTCGGCTTCCTCCACGGCCAGGTTGAACTCGAAGACCTCTTCGAGCAGTTCCGGCGGCGGCTGGCCCGCGTTCAGCGTGACGCCGTTCTCCCGCAGGAAGTACTCGGCCCGGGAGACGGGATTGCGGAGCGTGCGGAAAGCGTCGTTCAGCAGCGCGCTTTTGTCCGCGTTGGCCGGGTTCCGGTCCGGATGGTAGCGCCGGCTCAACTCGTAGAACCGCTTTTGCAGTTCCGCCGCGTCCAGCTGAAGCCGGGGCTCGATCTCGAAGATCTCGTAGAAGAGCATCGCGACGGCGGAATCAGGCCGAGAAGGAGCTCCCGCACCCGCAGCTCTTGGTCGCGTGCGGATTGAGGAAGGTGAAGCCCGACTGCATGAGCGATTCTTTGTAGTCGAGCGTCATCCCGCTGAGAAACACCATGCTCTTCGGGTCGACAAAGACCTTGACGTCGCCGAAGTCGAAGATGTGGTCGTTCTCGCGGGGGCGCGGGTCGAAACGGAACTGGTAGCTCAAACCCGAACAGCCCCCTCCGAGCACGCCCAACCGCAGGCCGCCGCCGGATACCCCTTCCCGCCGGAAAGCGGCGCGGATCTTTTCCACCGCCTTCGGGGTTACGTGGATTTCCGCCTTCGGATTGGACAGTACTTCGAGAGCAGCCATGCCAGTCAAACGCCCTTCCGCCGGCCCCTAGGCGCGGACCGGCTCCTGCGCCGCCCGGGCGGCGCGCTTCTGCTTGTAGTCGTTGATCGCCGCCTTGATGGCGTCCTCGGCCAGAACCGAGCAGTGGATTTTCACCGGCGGCAGGCTCAGCTCGTTGACGATGTCGGTGTTCTTGATCGTCATCGCCTGGTCCACGGTCTTGCCCTTCAGCCACTCGGTGGCGAGCGAACTGGAGGCGATCGCCGACCCGCAGCCGAACGTCTTGAACTTCGCCTCCTCGATGATTCCGGTGGCTTCGTTCACGCGGACCTGAAGCTTCATCACGTCCCCGCATTCCGGCGCGCCGACGATGCCGGTGCCGACGTCGGCGGACGTCTTGTCGAGCGAACCCACGTTGCGCGGATTGTTGTAATGATCGAGAACTTTATCGGAATATGCCATGGTGTTTTCCTTTGCCCCCTAGTGCGCGGTCCACTGGACCTTGGTGAGATCGATGCCTTCCTTGACCATCTCGTAGAGCGGCGAAAGCTCGCGCAGCTTCCGGACCACCGAGATCACCTTGTCGGCTACGTAGTCGACTTCCTCCTCGGTGTTGAACCGCCCGATCCCGAACCGGATCGAACTGTGCGCGATGTCGTCGCCGGCGCCGAGCGCCTTGAGCACGTAGCTTGGCTCGAGCGTCGCCGACGTGCACGCCGAACCGCTTGAAACCGCCACGTCGTTGATGCCCATCAGCAGCGACTCGCCTTCGACGTACGCGAAGCTGATGTTCAGATTATGCGGGAGGCGGTGCTCCATCGTCCCGTTGATGTAGAGTTCGTCCAGTTCGGCGAGCAGCCGGTCTTTCAGCTTGTCGCGCAGGTACGACAGCCGCCGCGTCTCCTCGGCCATCTCCTGCATGCAGAGTTCGCACGCCTTGCCGAGCCCGGCGATCCCCGGAACGTTCAGCGTGCCAGACCGCATTCCCCGCTCGTGGCCGCCGCCGTCCATCTGCGCCGTCAGTTGCACGCGGGGATTCCTGCGCCGCACGTACAACGCGCCCACCCCCTTCGGCCCGTACATTTTGTGGCCGGAAAGCGACAGCAGGTCGACGTTGTCGGCGATGACGTCCACCGGAACTTTGCCCACCGACTGGGTGGCGTCGGTGTGGAACAGCACGCCCTTTTCCTTGCAGATCCGGCCGATCTCACGGATCGGCTGAAGGACCCCGATCTCGTTGTTGGCGTGCATGATCGACACCAGAATCGTCTTGTCCGTGATGGCGTCGCGCAGAAGGTCAAGGTCAATCAGCCCGCTCGGCTGCACAGGGAGGTACGTCACGCGGTAGCCGTGTTTTTCCAGACGCTTGCAGGTGTCGAGCACCGCCTTGTGCTCGGTGGCCGCGGTGATGAGGTGGTTGCCCCGCTCGGCGTACATCTCGGCCACACCTTTGATGGCGAGGTTGTTTGACTCCGTGGCGCCGCTGGTGAACACGATCTCCTTGGCGTTGGCGCCGATCGCCGCCGCGATCTGCTTCCGCGCCTTCTCCACCGCCTCCTCGGCATGCCATCCGAACGCGTGGTTGCGGCTGGCGGCGTTGCCGAACTCCTCCCGGAAATAAGGAAGCATGGCGTCCAGCACACGCGGATCGACCGGCGTGGTGGCGTGGTTGTCCATGTAGATGGGCAGTTTCATAGAGACCTCTCGCTGGCGGCCGCGACCGGCCAGATCATCTTTGTCGGCGGCGCCGCCTTCATGGGGACCGGCAGGTCCGGCAGGTCGGCCGCCAGGTCACTGATAGTGATGCTCTCGAGGAGACGAAGGATGCCTTCGTGAACCTTCCGCAGCGGCTCTTTCACGGTGCACGTGTGCTGCTGTTCGCAATCTTTCTCCTCGTGGAAGCAGGAGGCGAGGAAGACCGGACCGTCGATGGCGCGAATCACCTCAAGGGCGCTGATCCGGCCGGGGTCGCGCGCCAGCCGGTATCCGCCGCTCGCCCCCTGCTCAGAAGTGACAAATCCCCGCCGGCAGAGCGCCTGCAAGACCTTAGACAACAGCGGCAGCGGAATCCGGTAGGTCTCGGCGATCTCCTTCGAGGTCGCCACAGCGGACCGGTCTCCCACCGCCATGTGCCGCAAGGCGATCAATCCGTAATCCGATTTCTTGGTCAGCTTCAACATTCCGCCAACGCCCGGGACAAACCCAGACTATTTCGGTCTGATATGACTGTACCACGGAGTACGGATTGAAGCAAGTATTGTCGTCACAGGGAGTTAAATTCCGACGGGAAAGGTCGTAGATCGGACTTGAACGGTCGCTTTCGAGCGTCGGACGGCCGTGCCCGGCGTGTCACCGGCCGGTGACCGTGACCGGCGCCCGCGCCGAGAATCGCACGCCGCCGGTGGTGGCCAGAAATCCTTCCGCGGTGTAGCGCCCCGGAGGCAAAATCAGCGGCATCTCAAGCGCCCAGTTGCGTTCGCCTGCCGGGACCCGTTCGATCCCCAGCACCTGGAGGAACGCCTTCCCGTCCGACCAGCGCGCCACTTCGGTCCCGGACTCGTTCCGGATGACGATGTCGGCCCGTTGGGAGGTTCCGAACTCCAGATCGACCGGCGCCGGGGTCCGCAGCGTGAGCCGCGCCCGCAAGGTCTCGCCGGCCGCGTAACTGACGCGGTCAAGCGACAACCCGAACGCCAGTTCCGGCTCGCTGACCACGGTCACACCGCCAATGCGGGCGTACACAAGATTCATCGAACGCGGACCGCCAATCGTGATCGCCGTCCGGCGAATCAGCCCGATGTAGGGAAGAAACGCCTCCTCCGTCAGCCCGGCATCGGCGCAGTTGGCCGCCGGATAGGAGATGACAAGAGCGTTCTCGAACTCGCCCGCAGGCACGGAGACGCGACCCTGCCTCGATTCGACGCGCGCCGTCCGGTTGCACGGATTGATCGCCGTTTCATAGACGGCGCCGGCAGGTTTCGAGAAATCGGCCCACACCGTCTCCACGCCGGATCGGGGGTCCCGCCGCAGCAGCAAACCGCTTTCGTCCACCCGGAGTTGAAGTTCTCCCTCCGGCAGCCCTCGAACGACGGCGTACGTCCTGCCGCCACTGTCCATCGTGGAACGTACGTCCACGACAACCGGCTCGCCGGGGGCGAACCCTGACATCCTGTAAACCCATTGGTTGCCCGGATGGAGCGGAAAATATTCACTCTGCGCAAAGCAGGCCGACACGGCGCCAAGAAAAAGGAATGCTCGTTTGGACATGAAGCTCCTTTTCCTCCAGACGAGCTTCGCCCACTCTGTGTTTCAAAGCCTTATCAAAAACAGGGTGAAACTGATTATTCCAGACATCAGCGCCAGCCAGCCCCATCCGCGCGTGGACGGAAGCTTCCACCACATAATGAACCCTGTGACGATCCACATCAGCATTCCCAGGCAGACAACATCGACGACAACGGCCCACAGGTCCTGCCAGATGTCGTCCTGGTCGAAGCCTCCCTTGGCGTGAAGGCCGGTCAGGAAGTGATCCCAGCGGAAGCGGCGGTCTTCAGCCACGAGCTTCTTCTCTTTGATGAAGTACTTGATCCGCATCGAATGAAGCGGCTTGTAGACAAAAACGTGGATCTCGTTCGCATTCTGCCGGTAGGCTCCGTAGGAACCGACAGGAATCCGGTGGTCGGTGACAATGCGGCGTGCGAACTCCCGGAACGGGCCATTCTGCGGCGCCTCGATGTCGTAGGGCTTCTCCCACCGGACCGTCCACAGCGGCAGGTTCTTCGCCTTGTCCCGCTCTTCGAAATACCGGTTGTGGCTGAATGGAATCGAGCTGACCCCGTAGAGAAGGAACCAGGGCAGCAGAAACAGCGCCAGGTAGAGATGCGTGCGGCGATTGAAGTGCTGGAATGTCATCTCAAAGCACCTTCAGAAAGAACGCGAACAGCGCGATTCCGGCGATGCCGGCCGCCGCGCCCCACAGCCGCGTGACTTTCATCTCCCACCACATCCAGAGTCCCGAAAGAGCCCATACGATCACCGCGGCGATGAACAGGTCCACGGTAAAGGCCCACGTATCCTCGAGCAGGAACGGATGCTGGAAGCCGCGGCGACGGTGCAGGCGCTCGAGAAACGCCGCACCCTCGAACACCTGTTTCTCCACCGTGAGCTGGCGATCGGACGCGTTGAACGTAATCCGCCGGGGCTCGACGGCGTGGAGCCGCTGGATGATCAGCACGCCGTCGCGCTCGGCGGCCTGAAAACTGCGGCCGTCCATTTCGAGTCCGGCCAGAATCTGCTGCGCTTTTTCGTCCTTGCCCGCCCACGGCGGAAACTCGCCTTCATAGCGTGTCCGGCTTTCCTCCATCCACTTCGGAGGCGGCGCCGGATTGCCCCGGAACCAGTCCCGGTGGTTCATCACGAAGGTGCTGGCGGCGTACATCAGCACCCACGGGCTCAGGAACAACGCCAGATAGAGGTGCGTCCTTCGTAGAATCCTGGAGAACATTGTCTGCTTACTTTAACATCGAATCATGGGCGTGAATCGGAGCATCCCGTGGCATGTCTGGTGCATGGTGGCGGCCACCACGTCGTCGATGGTCGGGGTGCACTGGGACATCTCCTGGCACCGCTCGATCGGCCGCGACACCTTCTGGACGCCGGCGCACGTGGCGATCTATCTCTGCGGGGTGCTCGCCGGGATCGCCTCGGCCTGGATGATTCTCGGCGCAACTTTTTCGAAGTCCTCGCCGCTGCGCGCCACCTCGGTGCGGATCTGGGGATTCCATGGACCGCTCGGCGCGTTCGCCGGCGCCTGGGGTGGCCTCGCCATGCTCACCTCGGCGCCGTTCGACGACTGGTGGCACAACGCCTACGGGCTTGACGTGAAGATTCTGAGCCCGCCCCACATGGTTCTCGCCATGGGCATGTTCTCCGTGCAACTGGCCGCCCTGCTCCTGGTCCGGTGCCACGCCAACAACGCCGAAGGCGGGACGCAGCGCCGGCTCGACTGGCTGTATCTCTACGTGGGCGGACTCGTGCTCGTCAACATGAACACGCTGATTCTCGAGTACTGCTTCCGCGTGCTGATGCACTCGGGAATCTACTACCGCTCGATCGGAGCGGCCCTGCCGTTCTTTCTGTTCGCCATCGCCGCGGGGTCCAGCCAGCGCTGGGCCGCGACGAAAATGTCGCTCATCTACATGCTGTTCTGGAACGGAATGAACTGGATTCTTCCGCTGTTTCCCGCCGAACCCAAGCTGGGACCGGTGCTGAACCCGATCACGCACTTCGTGCCGTCGACCTTCTCGATCCTGCTTGTCTTTCCCGCCCTCGCCGCCGACGGGATCCTCGAGCGGATGCGCGGCCGGTCGCCGCTCGCCCTCGCCTTCGCCGCCGGGACCGCCTTCATGGCCGTGCTCCTCGCCGTCCAGTGGCCCTTCGGCTCGTTTCTGATGTCGCCCGCGGCGCGCAACCGTTTTTTCTATTCCCACATGTTCGACTACCGCACCGGACCCAACACCTACCTGCAACGGTTCCAGTTCTTCCCCTGGGAGAAGACCTCCGCCGCCTTCTGGACCAACATGACGCTGGCGTTCGCTCTCACCATCCTGCTGGCGTGGATGGGTCTGCATTGGGGCCGCTGGCTGCGGACGGTGAGGCGATGATTCCGGCCGCCGCCCTTCTCCTCGCCGCGGCCGCGGCGGCGCGGGCGCATGTCGGAAGCCCGGATGTCTTCTTCGAAGGGCCGGCCGGACCCTATCCGCTGTTTATCGCCGTCCGGACGCCCACCGCGATTCCCGGCGTGGCCGGAATCGAGATCCGCACCACGTCGGACGATATCAGCCGGGTCCTGTTGACGCCGACGCCCCTCACGGGCGAAGCGGCCAAATATCCTCCGTTGCCCGATGAGGCCCGGCGGTCCCGGGACGATCCCCGTTTTTTCACCGGCTCGCTGTGGTTGATGACGGCCGGGTCGTGGCAGGTGCGAATCCGAGTGGAAGGCTCGCGCGGCCCGGGGGAATTGCAGGTTCCCGTTCCCGCCTACGCGAGAAGCACCAGAGAACTCGGCGCCGTGCTCGGCGCGATCCTTTCAATCCTCGGGTTGATCCTGGCGGCTGGGGTCGTCTCGGTCATCGGCGCGGCGGTGCGCGAGTCGGGACTCGCCCCCGGCGAGGAGGCGACCGCCGGTGCCCGACGCCGCGCCCGGCGGGCGATGGCCGGCGCCACGGCGGCAGTGGCGGCGCTTTTGCTGCTCGGCCGTCTCTGGTGGACCCGCGAAGCCGCCGCCTACGACCGCTACATCTACAAGCCGCTCGAAATGTCGGCGGCCGTGGAAGCGTCCAACCGGCTGGTTCTCCGCCTCTCCGATCCCGGCTGGCTCGGCCGGCGCACCCTCGACGATTTTCTCCCGGACCATGGGCACCGGATGCACCTGTTCGTCGTCCAGTTGCCCGCCATGGAACGGATCTGGCACCTTCATCCTGAGCACGCCGGGCCGGGCCTGTTTGCGCAACCGCTGCCCGACATGCCCGCCTCCCGCTACCAGCTTTTCGCCGACGTCGTCCACCCCAACGGTTTTCCCGAGACGATCACGGCCGGAATCGATCTGCCCTCCATCCGGGGAACGCCGCTCACGGGAGACGATACCGGGACCGCGCCTGCCGCCGGAATCACGATGCAGCCCGAACCGGGGGGCTGGGAGGCCGGAAAGCCTTACCGGCTGCGGTTTCGCGTGGCCGGCCCGGATCCGATCGAACTCTACATGGGCATGCCGGGCCACGCCGTCGTGTTGAAACAGGACCTCACCGTGTACTCTCACATCCATCCCACCGGCACGCCTCCGATGGCGGCTGTGTCGCTGACGTCCGCGGGCGGTTCCGCAGCCCACCGGCATCACGATGCCCTGCCGCCGGAAGTGTCTTTTCCCTACGGATTTCCAACACCGGGCCCGTACCGCGTGTTTGTCCAGATCAAACGGAGGGGAGTGGTCGGCACGGCGTGGTTTGATGTCGATGTCCGTGAAACCACTGATCCTACGCTCTCGGGTTCCCGTCCTACCCGCTAAGGCTTATCCCCTGATTTCATAAATCTGCCGCCGCCTTCGACCGAATCACTGACAGGAGTTTTCGCGCAACATGCTTTCACGAACCTTGCAACCTGTACTGTTTCTCCTGACGGCGTCGGCCCTATTTGGCCAGGGCGCGGTGCCCTCCAACCTGTCGGCCTGGCAGGAGATCGAAGTCAACAACGCGCGGCTGGCGGTCACCGGCGACGACGATGGCGGAACGCGGCTGGTCGATGGCACGCTCCGGCTCGGGGACAGGAGCGAGATGACATTCAAGTCCAATGACGGGTCGGCTTTGAAGGTGGCCTACGGCGCCATCACTCGCGTCGAGTACGAGCGCAAGGCTCTGCCTCAGCCCAAGGCGACGAAGAACCCGTGGACATGGCGACACAAGGTGGGCCGGGAGGAGGATCACATCCTGCGCGTCCACTTCGTCAACGGGCATGGTCCGGAGACGGCGACACTGCACCTTCACAAGGACAACTACGATTCGCTGTTGCGGCTGCTCGAAGCCAAGACCGGCAGGCGCACGGTCCGCACGCTGGGCTCCGTCACCTGGCAGTGAGCGTTGACCGGGACTCTCCGTCCCAGGATCAATGCCAGAGCACGAACCCGCCGTCGACCGTCAGGTTCTGACCGGTCACGTAGTCGGAGGCCGGAGACGCCAGAAAGAGAACGGCGCCTTTCAGGTCGATGCCGTCCCGGCCCATACGGCCCAGCGGCGTGCGGTCGGAGTAGTCGCGGATGAACTGTTCCGGCTGGCCCCGCTCGAAGCCGCCCGGCGAGATTGCGTTCACATACACGCCGTGCGGGGAGAGGTAGCCCGCCAGGTCCATCGTCATACCGATGACGCCCGCCTTGGCGGCGGCGTAGTCGACCGGTTGCCCCTTCATCCCCGCCCGCGCATACATCCTGCGGTCGCGGCCGCACAGCCCGGCGATCGAGGCGATGTTGATGATCTTGCCCGATCCCCGCTCGACCATGTGCCTTCCCACCTGGCGGCAGCAGTAGAGCACGCCATTCAGATTGGTCTGTATCAGCAGATCGATATCGGCGGGGTCGCGTTCAAACAGCAGCGCGGGGCTCTCGCCGGACCCTCCGCCGGCATTGTTCACCAGCACGTCCACGCGGCCTTTCCAGGAGATCGCCTCGCGGGCCGCGCGCTCAACCTCGGAAAACCGCGTCTGGTCGAGTTCGAGTCCGATCGCATCCACGCCGTAGGCCGCCGCCAGTTTCTCCGCCGAGCGGCGGGCGCTGGCTCCGTCCCGCGACGTGATGGCCACGTCGCAGCCGGCCGCAGCCAGGATCGAGGCGGCGTCATAGCCAAGCGTGCGCGCCCCTCCGGTCACCAGGGCGACCTTGCCGGCGAGATCGAACAGCGAGCTGACTTCGGGGTGCGTCATTTCCGCTTCTCCGCCAGCATCGCCAGGCCGGACCGAAGCTCGGGAAAATTGGCGAGCAGCTTGCTCACGTCGCCCTTCGAGATCGCCAGCGTGTCGGTTGGCTTGACGGCGCGGACGGTGGCGTTGCGCGGTCTGTTGGTGAGGAGCGCCATCTCCCCGAATGAGTCCCCCTCGCCGAGCGTCGCCACTTTGACGCCATCCCGGATGACCTCCACCTCCCCTTTCCGGATCACGTAGAGCCGGTCCGGCTGATCGCCTTGTTCGAACACGGCCTCGCCGGTCTCAAAATGCTCGTGGGTGATATTGTCGGACGCCTGCACTTTGAGCTGCACCAGATCGGCGGGGAACAGCAGCGCGGAGAACCAGTCCATGCCCACGCGGAACTTCCGGTCGATCCCCGGCATCTTCGACCAGTAGATCGTCCTCCACAGCAGCCATGCCAGGAATCCGGAGACCTTCACGCCCATCACTTCGGCGACGGCGCTCTGGTGGCCGAGCGATCCGAGTTTGCCCAGACCGTCAAACTGGAACGCCTGTTGTGTCCCTCCGCGGATCGCCGCGGCGATGTTGGCGGCGACGGTGTTGGCCTCGCGCGTGGCGTGCTGGGCGGTGGGCGGCGCCTCCTGGCCGTTCCGCATCCTGATGACGGCGCAGTCGCCGAGCGCCCACACACGGCCTTCCTGGCCCTGCACCTCGAGCGTCGCGTTGGTCAGCAGGCCGCCCTTGTCCTTGGCGCAATGAAGCGAGGCTACCAGGGGCGGAAGCCCGGCCGGAACGGTCGAGACGACGGTCCGCGCCGGAATCGATTCGCCGGTGCTCAGGAAGACCGCGTCGGCGGTCGCCGCCTTGACGCGCGCCTTCAGCTTGAGTTCCACGCCGCGCCGGCTGAGCAGGTTCTGCGCGTACTCGGCCAGGGGCGGCGCCAGCTCCGGCAGGATTCGCTCGCGCGAGTGCACCAGGACGCAGCGGATCTCGCCGCGGGGCAGGGTCGGATACTGTTTGCAGGCCTCGCGAAGAAAATCGTTCAGCTCGGCGATCACCTCGACGCCCGAGAATCCACCTCCGCTCACCACGAACGTCAGCAGCCGCTTGCGAAACGCCTCGTCGGTTTCGTTGGCCGCCTCCTCCAGCACTTCCAGCGCCCGGTTGCGCAGCCGGACGGCGTCGCCGAGGGTGCGAAACGGCAGCGCATGCTCCGCCATTCCGGGCATGCCCGAAAGATCGGTGATGGTGCCTGTGGCGATCACCAGATAGTCGTAGGTCAGATCGGTCGCCTTCGGGCGCTCGCCCGGCGCGAGCGTCACCACGCGGCGCTCCAGGTCGATCGCCTCCACTTCACGCACAAACAGCCGCGTCCGGGGGCACAGCCGGCGGATCGGCGAGACGGTGTCGAGCAGGCCGATCGACGCCGAGACGACCTCCGGCAGCAGCGGCTGGAAGACGAAGTAGTTGTCGCGGTTGATCAGGCAGATCTCGGCTTCCTCCGGCCGCAGGACCTTCTCGAGCGCTCGCGCCGTGTAGACGCCGCCGAAACCGCCGCCGACGATGACAATGCGAGGTTGAGCCATCAACGGGAAACCAGAACCAGGATAATGGCGATCAGGACCACAATCACGCCCCCCGCCGCGATGATCCACGTCATGGGAACGCCAGCCGGGCGTTGGACGGCCACAGGCGGCGCCGCCGCCACCGAACCATCCACCGGACGGCCGCAGTAGGCGCAGACGGCCGTCCCCGGGGCGTTCTGGCGGGTGCAGTGGGGACAGAATACGCCGGCGGGCGCCGGGGCTGCTGCTGGAACCGGTTTTGGAGGAGGAGCAGGGGCCGGCGGGGCAGCCTCCGGCTGAGGACGCGGCGCGACGGGCGCCACCGGACGAGGCGGCCGCGCCATCACCTTGGTCTTCCCGTCGTCAACAGGGGCGGACGTCACACTGGCCGCCGCTCCCGCCGCCACGGTCGCCCCGGACGGGTTCTGAAGCGTGTAGCGGCACATCGCCAGCGCCTTGCCCAGTTCGCCGGCATTCTGCCAGCGCTTGGAGGGATCCTTTTCGAGCGCCCGCCTCAGCACGAACTCGAGCCCTTCCGGAGCGCCTGGCGCGGTCGCGCCCCAGGCCGGCGGATCCTCAAACAGGATCGCGCTCAGAATCTCCGGCAGGCTCTTCCGTTTGACCGCGAACGGGTGCTGGCCGGTGCACAGCTGCGTGAAAACGATGCCCGCGGCGAAGACGTCGCTCGAGGCGGCGCAGGTTTCGCCGCGAATCTGCTCCGGCGCCATGTAGTTCAGCGTGCCCATCGTGGCGCCCACTTTCGTCAGGCCGGACGCCTCCGTCCGCACCATGCCGAAATCGAGGATGCGCACCTTGCCGCTGTTCTCGAGAAAAAGATTGGCGGGCTTGATGTCGCGGTGAACGAGGTTCCGGGCGTGGGCGTATTGCAGTCCCTCGCAGACGGCGTCCATCAGAGCCAGCTTTTCCTCCCAGCTGAACTGCCGGCCAGAGGCGAACACCTTTCCGAAATCCATCCCTTCCAGGTAGTCCATCACCTGGTAGAGAATCTCCTTGGTCTCGCCGGAATCGATCACCCGGACGAGGTTCGGATGATCGAGCTCCTTGCAAATCGCCGCTTCCCGCAGAAACCGCTCCTTCTCTTCCTCCGACAGCCCCGCCAGCGGCGCGACCTTGATGACCACTTTCTTCCCCGTCTTGTCGGCGGCAAGGTACAGCGGCCGCGCGCCGGGACGCAGCGTCGCTTCCGTTTTATAGGGTCCAATCGTGTCCACGCTGTCACACCTCCGCTTTGAGAACCGCGACAGTGATGTTGTCCGGCCCTCCGGCGCTGTTCGCCGCTTCGATCATCGACGCCATCATGGCCGGCAGCGGCATCCGGCTCGAGAGGAATTCGGCCAGTCTGGAGTCCGGAATGGGGCCGTAGAAGCCGTCCGAACAGAGGAAAATCAGGTCCCCGGGGGCCAGGTCTCCACTCCAGGTGCGGATGAGCACGTCCTCTCCGATACCCACGGCCATGGTCAACAGCCGGTGATGCGGGTACCGCTGGACCTGCTCTTCCGACAGACCCAGATTGGTCCGCAGATCGTTGCCCACGTTCTGATCGTAGGACAGCTGGGTCAGCTGCCCGTTCCGGAACCGGTAGGCCCGGCTGTCTCCCACGTTGACGATCCAGAGCCGGTCGTCCTCCCAGTAGGCGACCACGACGGTCGACCCCATCCCCTTGCACTCGCCGTGGTCTTCGGCGGCGTTCCAGACCACGCGGTTGGCCAGCCGGATCGCTTCCTTGATCCGCTCCTCCGGCTCGAGCGTCTCCGCCGGGCACCGGATGTACTCGACGATTTTGTCCACCACCAGCGCCGAGGCCACCTCGCCGCAACTTTCGCCGCCCATACCGTCGGCCACGACGATCAGGTTCAGCTCCGGCTCGACGCGGAGCGCGTCCTCGTTGTTCTCGCGCGACCGCCCGGCGTTCGTCAAACCGAACGTTTCATAGGTCATCCGCCCGCTCCCTTGCCGAAAAGGGACCCGACCAGTTCGTCGATGGGCCGTCTGTCCTTGTCCATTTCCTTGAATTTGTTGTGATACAGGTGGCATTGCGAACAGCGGTCAATATTGGTCCCGCTGGCGCCGTGGCAGCGCATGCACGCGTTCAACTTCGGGATGATAACATCCGAAGTCTTCTCGCTGTTCTCAGCCGCATCGTGGCAGGAGGCGCAGGTTACGGCGCGGTGCGCCCTGTGACTGAACTCCCCGCGCGGCAGCCACGGCTCCCCTTCCGGCCTGGACTCGCCGTAACGGCCGATGACCGTGTTCACCTTCTTCACCACCGGGAACTCGCCGGAGGAGGCGTATTCGTGGCAGTAGACACACTTCTTCTCGAACAGGTACCGCTCGGACTCCCGCGCCGCCCGTTCGAGCCAGGCGGCCGCGCCGGGCTCCGGCGTGCCTTCGCGGCCGAGCGGGCGGAGCGCTAGCGACGGATCCTTGGCGAGCAAGTCCTGGTATGTCTTCCGGATGAACTCGCGAATCGCCGGGCCGTCCTTGGTGTGTGGCGCGGGCGGCGCCGGCACGCCGATGGCGGGAAGCACAAACTCGAGTTCGCGCCGGTGGCAGTCCAGACAGTGCCGGTCGAAGGTCACCGGCGCGAGGTCGAGCTTGGTGTTTCCAGGCAGCGGAGCATGGCAGTCCATGCACTTCATCGGCAGCGTCCGCCTGGATCCCCGGATCGTCTTGACCTGCTTGGTCATGTGAACCTTGTGATTCAGCCGGAGGGGACGGACGTCGGTCAGTTCCTTGGCCGGAAAGTCGGGATGGGCGCCATGGCGGAACGCCGTGACGCTCGTATGTTTGAGCTTCACGCCGGTCCCGTTGCTGGCCAGGTCCTTGTGGCAGCCGGTGCAATAACCGCTGGCGACGTCGGCCAGCTTGTCCTCCCCGTCGCGCCGGTGCTCCATGTGGCACGACGAGCAGCGGGACTCGGCCCCGGCCTTGATTCTGCCCGTGTCGATCGCCTTGGCCGGATGGGACGGCCCGTCGTGGCACTTCTGGCAGGCCTCGTCCGGCACGCTCGAGAACAGCCGGGAGTGACAGACGGCGCAATCCTTCTCAAACATCCGGTGCGCGCGCGATACCGGAGCGTTCTCGAACACCTTGTCGGCGGCTCCGATGCCCGTCATGAAGGGAATCGATCCCGCCAGCGCGGCCGCCGGCAGGACCCAGGCGAGCTTGTTCTTGAGGTCGCGGAACCGGTTGGGACGCTCCAGGTAGCGGAGGTCCAGGCGCTGGGCGATGCCCTTGGTGTCCCGCACCCGGCCTTCGTATTGAAGCTTGCCTTTCTCTTTTTCCGCCATATCAATACCGCAGCGAAACCACGGCGTGAACCGCGGTCAGAACCAGGAACGCCATCGACAGCGGCAGATGGACGTAGAGCCAGCCGTGCAGCCAGTGATGCAGCCGCTTCTGCACGGCCAGCTGGCGCCGTTGCTCGCAGATCTCCTCGAGATCGTTGAGGACCGGGTGGGTGGCCACCGGCAACGCCATGCGCAGGAAGTTGAAGTAGGCCGCCAGCGTTTCCCGGGTGCGGAACAGCCGCGCCGACTGTCCAGAGGGCGAATCGACCAGGTACGGCCGGATCTCCTGGAGATAGTGCGCCTTCATGACCTTCACCGTCTGCTCGTCAGTTTCAATCTGCGGCGCCGCCTTGCGCTGCATCACCACGACCATCTCTTTCTCCCGGGCGCCCGCCTTCTGCGACGGGTCCCAGTACATTTTCACGCCTCCCGCGCGCTGGTATTCCACCTCCTCGTCTTCGATGCCGAGATCCGCCGTGACGAATTCCACTCGCTCGTCGGCTTCCAGCCGCAACTCCCGGATGACGTGCGGAATCTGGTCGTACAGCGTCTCATGTTGCACCCGCTCCATCATGACGCGCGGCAGCCAGTTCTGAAGCACGACGCCGAAGACGCCGCTCAGCGTGATGACGACGAACAGCCACATCAGCAGATACGCCAGCCCCTCGCCGAAACGGAAGCCGGCGTGCAGCAGGATCAGCCAGAAGCTGAGCAGTCCGAGCCAGATGTGCGCGCGCAGCCAGAAGCTGACGCGCCCGAGCGGCGACGCCGGATACCGCTTGCGCCAGCTCAGCATGCACTCGAACAGGATGATGAACGTGCCCGCGAAGGCGAGAAACAGACCGGTCCAGGAACCGGCCGTGTGGCCTCCCGCGCTGAGCAGCTCCGAGGCAAGGTAGATCACCGTCGACAGCAGCGCCAGGGCGCAGCTGGCCAGGATCCACTGTTTGTGACGCTCGACGTCGATGATCATTGGATTTGCCCCGCCTGGAACTCCACCTGGAGTTCGCCGAACTCGATTACGTCTCCGGTCCGCAGCTCGATCTCCGAGATCAGGTTCCCGTTGACCGCCGTGCCGTTGGCCGAACCGAGGTCGCGCAGAAAGAACCGGCCGTTCTCGTAGACGATGGTGCAATGGTTCCGGCTCATCGCCTCGTCGTCGGCGAAACGGTAGTCGTTGCCCGCCCCCCGGCCGAACGTCGTGGCGGGCAGCCGCAGCTGAAGCTTGCTGCCGGCCCGCGGCCCGGCGACGATCTTCAGCTGGGGAAGCAGCGGGAGCAGGTCGCCCACGTTCGAGTAGATCTTCGTCGCCAGGTCTCCCGGCGCCGCCTCCAGGCCCTCGGGCGCGCCCGCCTGCGGCGCCTCCACCGGGACTTCGAGCTGCACGCCGGCCAGCTCCTGCGCAAAGAACGACTTCGGCTCCACGCGGATGGCCGCTTCGTGCGGGCAGGCGCGGACGCAATTGGGCTCGCGGTAGTCCGCACACAGGTCGCAGACGACCGCCTTCGGTTTCGGCTCGGCCTTCTTTCCGTCGACAAAGAGCTCGACGATGTTGATGTTTCCGTAGGGGCAATCGAGGGCGCAGTTGCTGCACCCGATGCACCAGTCCTCGATGACGATGTCGAGCGTTTCCTTGCGCCGGATCGAACCCACCGGGCAGCGGGTCATGCACAGCGGGTCCATACAGGCCCGGCAGCTGGTGGGCGCCAGGTATTTGTCGAAACGCAGGCCGTCACGAATCAGCCGGGTGACGCCGTCGTCGTGGGTGGCCACGCAGGCCTTCACGCACTCGTCGCACCGGGTGCACCGCGTGAGGTCGATGAGCAGCAGATTCTGTCCCTGCACCAGTTCCTGCTTCAGGAAGTCGTTGAGCGAGACGGTGGAGACGCGGTTCAGCATCTGCTGATCCATCTTGCGGCGCGCCGCCGCCACTTGCTCGATGCCGCGCCGGACCTCCGGATACCGGTCCAGCATGGCGCGGAAATCCTCCGCCTTGATGCGGACGCACTGCACGAAATCCATCGCCGTGCAGGTGGCCGTGCGCTTACCCGTCTGATACGGATCCTCGAGAACTTCAAATGTCGTGTCGCCGAGCACGAACGTCTCGCCCGCGGCCGCCTGAAAAGTGTTGCAGGGCTGCATCCGGAACGTAATCGGGTTCTTGCCCTCCGGCAGCCGGCTGACGCGGACATGGCCGCCCTCGGCCCAGACTTCAAAGTGGTCGCGCGAGATGTAGTCGTCCCACGGAATGGCGAACGCGCCGGGCGCGGAGGGAGCGCGGCCGCACGCCAGGCGGCCGCTGCCGATGGCGGCCTCCGCCGTCTGGCCCTTTTGCGGACCGCGCGCGCGCAGCCGGAACGCCGGCGGCAGCAGTCCCATCTCGCCGAAATACGAACCGCGCGACAGGTAGGTCAGCACGAGTTCCCCGCCCGGCAGATGCTGCGAGACTTTGACGAATCCGAGGCGGACCAGGTAGAAGGCGTCGGCCACGTCGCCCTGGCGGCAGATCACCTGGCCCGGCGCGAAGTCAACCAGTTCGACCTTGTCGCGCAATTCATCGAGGAACCCCTGGCTGACGCTCTGAAACACCGGCACCGAACGGAAGTGGCTGTCGAGCGCGCGCTGGCGGTAGTTCCGGGCGAGTTTGTCCTTGAACGCCGGCGACGTGTACAGCACGTTGTTCAGGATGTTGGGCAGCATCTCGAACACTTCGACCTCGGACTTCGCCCGTACGGTGGCCGACCGCGGATAATACTTCGGCCGCTTGATCTTGTCCTGCTTGAGGGCGGCGAGGGCGGCGAGCTCGCCCACCAGGTCTCCGGGGCCCAGCGTCGCCACGGGGTTGTCCATCGGCAGGTCGACGGTGGCGTCAATCGGGATATGCGTCCGCCGCGGGCGTCTGTCGGATTGGTCCGGCACACCCTTGATATAGCTGGTGATCTTGGTGATCCCGCCCAACAGCCCTTTCACCCGGTTCGATTTGGCCGACCGCGCGCCCACCAGAGGGCTGCTGATGAAAATCTCGACCTCGCCCCGGTGGATGTAGAACGCCGTCGTGCCGCTCTCGCCCTCGCGCATGAGGATCTCCCCGGGCTGGAAGACCTTCCGGGCGATCGCGCCGGGGAACTTTCCCCAGATCTCCTTGCGGATGCCGGAGAAATCGGGTATCGTCGCCAGTTCCTCGGCGGTGAGCGGCGTGCCCCCGAGATCGGCTTGCTGAAACAGGTCCTTCGCCATCCTTGCCCCGTCAGTTCCCGCGCAGCGCCCGGTCGATGTTGGCCAGCATCTGGCGGGTCCCTTGTGCGTACTCGATTTCCGGATTCAACTGGAGTGTGCTCCGAAAATACTTCGCCGCCGTGGCGGCGCTCTCCAGGCTCGATGTCTCCTCCGCCCGGGCCGCGTAGAGGCGCCCCAGAAGATAGTGAATGTAGGGGTCCTGCGGGTCGTAGGAAAGCGCCTTCTGGCACTGCGCCAGGGCCTCGTCGATCCGCTTCAGGAGGCGCTCGCAATCGCAGATGCCGAAGTGTGCCAGGCTTCGCATGTCCTTCCAGATGTCGCGCTGGGAGGCGCGCGACTTCCGGCCTCCTCCGATCAGGAATCCCCGCACCCAGTAGTTCAGCTGACCTGCCAGTTTGCTGTCGAAGTTGCTCAGGCGCAGGTATTCATTGTACGCCTCTTTGGCCCGGACATAGTCACCCGGCTTCTTCAGCCGGAGGCTGTCGGCGAGCCAGAAGTAGGGTTCGGCGGTGCCCGGCGCCAGCGCGATGGCGCGGCGGGCGGCTTCGATCGCCTGATCCCACGCTTCCTTGTTTCGCAAAGCGGCGGCCAGTTGCGTGTAGGCGAGCGCGTTCCGCTTGTCCTTGACGACCACCGCGTTGAGCTGGCGGATGGCCTCGTCATCGTTGCCCTTGTCAAGCAGCATGCCGCCGAAGCTGGCGCGGGCTTCCGTCGAATCGGGGTCGATTTCGATGGCCTTGCGGAAGTACTGTTCGGCCTTCTCCTGCTCGTAGAGCGCGTTGTAGGTGCGGCCGAGGTAGAGCGCGGCTTCTCCGTAGGCGCCGTCGAGCGCGAGCGCCCGGGCGAAGTGCTCCGCGGCCTTCCGGTAGTTCGCCGCGCCGCCGTTACGGTAGTTTTCGATTCCCCGGTTCAACTCCTCCACGGCGGCCTTGTTTCTCCGCCGCATGGTCCGCATCCGGATGCTGACGGTGAGTTCCTGGCCCGGATAGACGACCTCCTCCCGCGGTCCGTCCGGGTCCCAGCCCGTTTTCACGCCCTGCACCTGGTGCGGCCCGGGGGCCATTCCCTGAAGCCGCAGAGGCGTTCCCTTGTTGACCACTCCCACCGACTTGCCGTCCACGAACACTTCCACGCCGTCCATGTTCGACTCGATCACCATCACGCCGAAACGGGCGGGCGGCGGGGCATCCGGCGCGACGCCGGCCGCCGAGTAGGCCAGCAGCATCTCCCGGTCGAAGCTGCCCCCTTCGGACGGATTCTGGCGCCCCCCGGAATCGCGTCGGACATTGGTGCGGACATAGTTGCCCAACTCGTCCGCCGTGACGATCCCGTCCCGGTTCTCGTCCGCCGCCCCGCCCATTCCCCGCTCCACGTAATAGGTGAACAGTCCGCGGCCGCCGCCGATCTCGGGACTCTCGAACGACACCTCGCGGTCGCGGCTCGCCGTGAGCACGAACACCGAGCGGCTGAGGTCCATCAGGCTCGCGTTCACCTGCTGGACCGCCTCCGGAGAGATCGCGCCGCTGTGGCAGGCATCCGCCAGCAGAACCTTCCATTTGCCCTTGATCCGGCGCGCGAACATCTCGCCGAGGCGCGCCATCGGGTAACCGGTGCTCTGAACGCTCCTCGGATTGACGTCGAAGGGGGCAAGGTAAGCCTGGCCGCCGGCGACGAAGCCGTGCCCGGCGAAGTAGATCAGCACGCGATCCTCATCCTGGGCCACCGACGGGAGCCACTCCTCGATCTCCCGGCGCAGGTTCTCGAGCGTCGCCTGCCGCCCGATGAGCCGGTGCACGTTCTGCGCCTTGAAATTGCCGCCCTCGGGGGAGATCAGGATCGAATACATCTGCTCGGCGTCGCGCTCAGAGAACTGGAGCTGCTGCTCCCGGGTCAGGTTCGCGTACTCGCCGACGCCGATGACAAGCGCATAGCTGCGCGGAATCGCGACCGGGCCTCCCGGCTTACGAAGACGCTCCGCCCCCTCGGCGCCTTCGACGATGAGGTCCCGCCTGGTCTGGTTCTGGCCGGGCGCGCCCGGGGTTTGCGCCATCCCGGCCGCAGCCAGCGTCAGGAAGAAGACCGCCCGCATCGCCTACTGCTCCGGGTTGCGCGGGAACTTGAGGTAAGGCAGACGGACTTTGCCGAGCGGCGTGTCGATGAAGACCGTATCAGCGCGCCTGTCGGGCGGAGCTTCGTATCCGACGATCCCACCCGCCGTCACGTAATCGTCCTGCTCGACGCCGTCTCCGGAAACCCCGAATCCGCCCACGATCTGGTCGCCCCGGTAGAGGGCCGCAGCGCCGGGAAAAAACACGATGCCCGAACTGTTCGGGCCCGCTCCGCCTCTGCCCTGCGTGCACGGATTGGCGCGGTCGTACTCGAACAGGTCCCGGAACGGCCCGCGGGTCGAGTTGAAGATACCCGACGGAAAGAACGACTGCGCGCCGAACCCGATCGTCCGGTTGGTGACCGCGATGCCGGGAGGAACCCCCGGCAGGTCGTCCTGGCGCCGCGTCGGAGACGAGAAGTAGATCACGTTCCGGGCCTTGGTGGCCGCCACGTCGATCGAAAAGATGGTCGCGTCGGGCTGGCGGAACAGGCCGAGGATGGTCCCGTCGACGTCGGCGACCGCGAACATGAACTTCGCGCGCGTGCCGAGCGGCAGGCGGATCTGCGCCCGGGTCCGTTCGGCCCGCGCGACGGCCGATTCGATGATCTGCCGCACGTCCCCGGCCGTCAGCCGGCTGCCCGCCTTCGGACCGATCAGCCAGCCGTCGGGCACCGGGTTGCCGCTCACCGGCTCGAAGAGGAAGGAGCCGTTCAGGGCCGGCGCCGGACTGGTCCCGGGGGGCCGCGTCGTCTGGTCGACGAACGGCAGCCGGAACCCGTCGATGAACACGGCTCCCGGCGGCGGCAGGGGCAGCGCGCGGAAGAACTTGCCGATCACCGCGGAGACAGCCGCGAACTCAGCCGCGTCAGGATCCACGCCGGCCACGCCGATCCCCCCGACGTTGATGACGCCGTTGCGGAAGATCGGAACGCCGCCGGGCACGGTCGTGATGCCCTTGCTCGTGCCGGCGCCGTTGCGGTCCCGCGAGCGCGGAATCTCCTTGCCGGGCAGGTAGTCGTTCGACAGCAGGCATCCGCGGTTGGTCAGTTCGATGCCGAACAGCGCGGCCGCCGGCTGGTTCGGGATGCCTTCCGGGAAATTCTCGGTGCTGATGAAGCGCACCGTCCGGGAAGACAGCGGAGCCTCATTGTGGCTGAAAAACGCCCCGGTGCGGGCCAGCGAAAGCGCGGTCTCCACCGCGTCGTCGGTCGCCGCGGGCCGCCGGAACAGTCCGAGGGGACGTCCGGCCCGGTCCACCACGGCGACCGCGAGGCCGGGCGCGTCCAGCGCCATCGCCGCCGTGGTGACCAGTTCGCGAACTTCCGCCGCCGCCAACTGGATCCCGTCTTCAATCCCGTTGACCGGGAAGGTCGCCTCCGGAGTGCGCCCCCGGCTGTCGGCAAGCGTCAGGGAAACGAACGATCCCGCGGCGTCGCCGGGAACGTGGAAAGCGATCCGGCCCGGGCCGGCGGCCGTGGCGGCCACCTCGTGCGTCCCGACGAATACGCGTGTGCCTTCCTCGAGTTCGCCCGTCTCGGCGACCAGCGCTTCGCCCGGCCGCGCCGGATCCTGCTCGGTCACCGGCGCATCCGTCGCCGCATGCCGGACCACCGCGCGCGCCACCCCGTTGCGGTACTCGATGGCCAATTCGGGCTGCCCGAGCAGGCATCCCGCCCCGGCAAGCAGGATCGCAGCGAGCTTCATCGGCCACCTCCCCCCGTCGCGGCCTGGGACGGGCCGCGCGGCTTCGCCCTCGGCGGCCGCGGCGGCGAATTCGTCACCGTGTAGAACTTGCCGTCCTGGTGGAAGTACAGCCTGCGCGATTCCTCGAGCCTCATCGGCCGCGCGCCGCGGCGGCCGAACACCGCAAGCTGGTTGCCGCTCTCGTCGACCGCGCGGTCGCGGTCGAGGCCCTTCGAGAGCGCCAGCGCTTCGCCGGCCGTCTTGTAGGTCGCAATCAGCTCCGGCTCGGGCTCGGGGCTGAATCCCCACAGGCCCTTGGTCCGGTTCGGCGCCATCATCTGAAGCACCCGCAGCCCGTTGTGGCCGTCGGCGATGTAGGCGAACAGACTCGCGTTGGTCATCCCGAGCTTGACGGCGTGGGCGTCGTTGATGGCGCCGTTGGCGTTGAAGTACTTCACCTTGCCGGGCTTCTCCGGATTCTCCACGTCGATGATCGCCAGCCCCTCGTGTCCTGCCGCGACATAGGCGTAGGTTCGGGCGACGTAGACGTCCCGCGCTTCCTTGATGGGAACCACCGCCCTGACCACCGGCTTGGCGATGTCGGTGATGTCGACGATCTCCAGCCCCTTTTTCGAACAGACGAACGCGTAACGGAACTGGATGGCCACGTGTCCCGCTCCTTGGATCGGAATCGTCGTGACCACCTTCGGCTTGAACGGATCGTTCACGTCGATGACGACGACGCCCTTGTCGCATGACACGTAGACGTAGTTGCCCGCCGTCACCACGTGGTTGGCGCCGTGGAGAATGTTGTCCGGATTGAAAACGATGTCCTTTTTGAGGAAGTTGTTGCGCGGGTCGCCGTCAAGCAGCGTTCCGGCGAACACCATGATCAGCCCCTCCTCGGCGTCGGCCACGTAGAGAAACGCGTACATGAGGTGGATCGGCTGTTCCTCGTTCACCGGCAGCCGCTCCCGCGCCGGGTCGACGCCAAGCGTGGTGGGCGAGGCGATCCAGCGGGCGTCCTTCGTCTTCAGGCCGAACCGCTGGCCCAGCCGCGACACCGGCGCGGTCACCATCCGCTCCGCCAGCGCCTTGTTGTCGATGTTGGCGATATCGTAAACCTCGATGCCCTCGTGGCGCTTCGCCGTGTAGAGATACTCGCCGCGCATTTGCAGGCTGACCACGTCGCCGTGATGCTCGTGTGATTCGGTGAGCATGCGGTTGCGCTTGAGATGCCGGGCGTATTCCTCCGGGTAGGCCAGCTTGTGCAGGAAGCTTCCGATGACAGCCTGCGGCTCTTCCCGCTCGGTGGCCACCACCGCCTGGAACCCGTGCCGCCCCTCCCCGACGTAGATGTAGCGCCCCATGAAATTGACGAAATTGGTTCCGTGCAGCTGAAGCTGCGCCATCCACGCGTTGTTGTCGTTCTCCCTGGAGATGTGGCAGTCCGTGCAGGTCCTCGTCTCTTTCTTGCGGACGGTGTGCGGGAAGTGCGGGTTGAACGCCTGCCCGCTGTAGCCCTCCGAGGAAATGGTCTGCTGCTGCGAGTACAGCCACTCGCGGTTGGCGTTCTGCGACGCCACCAGCACGGCGCTCGACGACCGCACCGGCGCGATCTTGTGCTTCTTCACGGTGCTGTCGAGCCCGATCATGAACACGTCGTCGCGCACCACCTGGAAGTTATAGCTCGTGAAATTGCGCGTGTTCTGGTCGCCTTCGTTGTGGAGCATCGGCCGGTTGGCGTTCGCCCTCATGACGAGGTGGCAGCCGAAGCAGGACGTCATCCACGAGGTGTGGCAGGTGTAGCAGGACATCCGCTCGTCCTGGTGCGCCAGGTCGGCCGGCTTGTCGGCGGCGTAGCCCCAGGTCTCGCCGTCCTTCTGGATGGTTTTGGCGAGACGGGCCTTCTCGTTGTACTCGGGGTGCCCTTCGGTGATCGAGTCTATGACCTGCGAAACGACCCATTGCCTGTCCGGGTCCATCATCGACCGCTGAATGAGCTGTCCCTTGTTCCATTCAAAGCGGCGCGCGCCGAACGGCGTCCGCAGCAGCGACAGATCGTGCGGCGGGTCGGGCGCCGCCGGACCGGAGGTCTTCAGGTTCGCCTTCCGGTAGATAGACCCGTGGCAGTCGACGCAGTCGATCTCGACGGCGGCGCGCGGCTCGGCATAGAGCTTGCCGTTGCCGTGGCTGTCCTGCTCGAAGTGGCAGTCGTTGCAGTGCATGCCCTTCTCAAGGTGGATGTCCTTGAGATGGACGGCCTTCTTGAACCGGTCCGGATCATCGAAGTCGATCGGCTGGTCATCCTTGTCGAGCCACGTCCCCTTGCGGTCATGTTTGTAGACGGCGCGATAGACCCAGCCGTGGCTGTTGAAGCCGGCAAATTGCGTCTGCTTGAGCTTCGGATTCAGATCCGTGAGCTTCTTGAGGAAGTCCAGGTCGGACCAGTTGCCGCGCAGCGACGCCGCCTCCGGATTGCGCGCAAGCGACCGCGCCGCATCCTCCGGGCGCCACTTCTTGCTCTTCTCCGGATACATGTGCTCGCCGTCGGTCTCGTTGTCCCACCACATGTACCCGGTGTACTGCGACGCGTACGACGTGCCCGGGTGAACGTGGCAGATCACGCACTGGCTGGTCGGAATGCTCCGCGTCAGCCGGTGCTCGATCGGGTGCCCCTCTTCGTTTTTCTTAATCGTCGGGTCCTTGGTATAAGACAGACCCGTGTGCCCGTATTTCGCATACGGTCCGGAATGGACCGGGTCGCGGTCATTCGCGTAGATGACGTGGCAGCCCGTGCAGCCGGAGCCGCGAAAGTCCCCCGGATTGTCGTTGGTGCCGCTGAAGTAGAGCAGCGGATCGAGCAGGCGGGTACGCTGCATGCCCTGGAACACCGGGTCGGTGCGGGTCAGCGTTCCGAATCCGCGGTTGCTAAGCCGGTTGTCGCCGCGCTCGAACACGCGGAGCGTGTTGCCGGGCTGCGTGTACTCAAACTGCGGAAGCGGCCAGAGCGTCGGGATGATGCCCTTGAATCTGGTCTCCTCCGGCGTCGGCGGGGGAACCGTGAACAGGCGCTGCGCGACGCCCTGGCTGTTGTAGCTCTCGCCGAACTCGGAGTTCTTGTACGGATAGGCGCCGTTGTTGTACAGGACCACGCCCCACAGAAACGCGCCGTGGGTCATCAGGCTGTGCTTGACCTTGTAGGCGATCTCCTTGTGGCAGGACGACTGCCCGCAGGTCTGGTCCACCGCGCGCAGATCTCCCGGATTGATGAACCGGACGAACTCCGGCTTCTCCCTGTTGAGCAGCGTATAGGAGCGGACGGGCAGCACCGAGGATGAAAACTCCTTGGGGAAGCGCGGCTGCACGTGCCCTTCCCGGATGTCCGTCGTGTTGGCGTTGCCGCCATGGCAGTCCGTGCAGCCCAGGCGCACGGCGGGAGAGGAGTGCATCGGCTCGATGCCCACATGGCATTTCGCCGATTCGCACCCGGCGCTTTTGGCCCGCGCCTGCTCCTCGGTCTGCCGCAGCAGATCCTGCGCGCGGGCCTCCGACGCCGCACCCGCCGCCGCGGCCATCGCTCCGAGTAGGAAAACCGTTCGTGTCCGCATATGTTTAAAAGAGAAACCGCATGTTGACGAAAGCTGAAAACAGCGTTCGCCCGTTGTAGAGCTGCTTGAATCCCTGGTGGGGGAACAGCACCCCGAATCCCGTCGTCAGCACCAGGTTGTCGCTCAGCTTCGGCCGGTACTGCGCCCCGAAACCCGCGTCCACGCCGATGCTGTGTTTGATCCCGCTTTGAAACAGCAGTGTTTCGAGCACCGCCGTGCGGTGGAACCGGAGGTAGTTCAGGTTCGCCGTGCCGCGCAGCTTGGGAGTCAGCTTGGCATCGACACCGAGGTTTGCGAGAAAGATGCCGGGGTTGATGTAGTTTGCCTGGCCCTGAAACAACCCCGGGCGCAGATTCGGAATCAGGCTGTTCGGCCCGAACAGAAAAACCGCCGTACCGGTGAGCGGAACCGCCTGGCGGTTCAGGAAATTGGTGCCGCCCCCTTCAAACAGCGGGTTGATCAGTCCGCGGTCGGCCAGCGGACCCGGCCCGAGAAAGCCGCCCCCGGCAAACTGCTGGTTGGGCACGATCGCGTCGAAACCTTTGGCCCGCCCGTCGGTCACATTGCCGTCGCCGGAGGTGAAAAACACCGACGCCTTGTAGATCCGCCAGTCCACCTCATAGGCCACCTCGAGCGCCGCCAGTTGGGCGTTGACATGCTGCGGCGAACGTGTCACCGGATGCAGGTCGTCACGGCCGAAGGCCTGGTAGAAGGCGTGGGAGATGTTGTACCGCCCGATATGCCCGTCTCCACTCACGCCGGCGTAGCCGACGTGAATCCGGTGGGGACGCGGGAATCCGATCGGCGCCGGCCGCACCAGAAAGCCGTTCTTGTCGACGTGGAACGTCGGCTGGTCGTTGTTGTAGAGAAGGCTGACGTTCAGGTTGTAGCCGAGCGTAAGAAAATCCTGCCAGTACAGGTTGGCCACGTACACCTGCTGCTTGCGCTGCCGCCAGCGGTTGAGGCCGCTGTTGGTGTCCTTCTCGAGCATGTTGAAGTAGGCCAGGTTGTACTGGAAGATGTTGTTGTTGAACGTGCCGAACAGCCGCACGCCAGGCTGCTCATCGGAAAAGACGAACCCGCGGAAGTCGCTGGTGAACCGCTGGATGCCGAAGCGGAGCGAAGTGAAGTCGAAGTAGGCGCTGCCGTAGTCGTCCGGTTTCTTGCCGGGCTTGAAATTCGAGATCGAGTTGGTGAAGAGGCGCTTTTCGAGAAACGCCTCCTGGAGGCTGATGTTGGTGTCGGTCCGGCGCGTGCCCTGGCGGACGTCGGCGCGCGTCAGCGCCGTTTCGCGGACGTTGAGGTAGTTGATGTTGAACTCGGGCGTGATGCGCAACTCCCAGTCCACCGGCTTGAACCCGGCGCTGCCGCGGAACAGGTCGAAGCTGAGGCGGAAGCTCTGCCGGATCGCGTACTGCTCGCCGCGGCCGAAAAACTGCGGCTCGTTCGGACGCGCCGCGCTGGCCACCGTCGGCACCGGCACGCGCCGGGCCTCGAACAGCGTGTCGCTCGACCCGGTGAAGGCGAAGAAGTTCTTCCGCCCCTGGAACGGGTAGTCGCCCTTGAGGACGTTGCGGTTGAACGGATCGATCAGGCGGTCCCGCGTGTAGACGATGTCGAGTTTTTTGTCCTTGTACCGGCGCCATTCCGGAAAGACGAACTTCCACCTGTTGGGCACCGTATCGTCGGTCTGCCGCGGGGGCGGCAGCGTGAAGACCGGCAGCAGTCCGGCGAGCGACCCGGCGCCGGGCGCCCTTCGCGGCAGCTTGTCGTAGGCCTGTTCGCGAGCCGGCGGCGGAAGCGGCGACGCGGCCAGCGCCGCCGGCGTCTGCCTCACCAGCGGCCGGGACCGGTCCTCGGGAAGCGGACGGGCCGCGGGCTGCTTCTTGCGCTGCTCAGCCAGGTACTGGTCGAGCGGCGACACATACGGCTTCAGCTGGCCCGGAGCTTTCTTGCGCGGTAGGACCCGGATCGGTTTCAGGGCCCGCGGCGCGGACCTCTCGGCGCGCCTGCCCTTCCGCGGGAACTGCGCCCGCTGGGCCGCGGCGGCGGACGCGAAACAGAGGGCCAGCAGCAGGGCTGCGACAAGCCTCATGATTTACCTCCAGGTCTCACGGCAGTTTCCTGGATCTCTAGTTGGCTGCGCCGGCGGCGCGGCGGAACAGGTTGGCGAACTCTCCGGGCTGGTAGGTCGAAGGATGCTCCAGGTAGTCGTAGACGGGCGCGATGGCCGCCTGCGCTCCCTGCGACTGGCCGGCCACGGCGGCCGTCAGCGCGTCCAGAGACATGGTGGCGACTTCGGCCGCGTGCGGCCCCGCGTTGGCGATGCGGGCGATGTCGCCCACCAGCGCGCGAATCGCCGCGCGCGCCTGCTCCGGCTTGAAATCGGTCTGCGCGAACCGTGCGACGAGTTGGTCGCCCTCGGCCGCCGCCGCGGTGGCGGCGCGGGCCACCGCCCCGCTGTCGCTCAGACGGCTCACCGCCGCCGAGACGCTTCCCAACGCACCCTCGAGCGGACCCTTCCGGTCCGGCGCGAGCACGCCGATTACAGTCCGCAGCACTTCCTGCCGCGCGAGATTCGCCTGAAGGCTTCCGGGCCGCCGGCCGCCGTAGCCCCTCTGAATGCGCCACGAATCAAGACGCAGGTCGTGGTGGCACTGGTAGCATTCCAGCTCAGCGAACTCCGGCCACATTCGCTGCGCGCGCGCCGCCAGCAGCCTCATTCCCTCGGCCAGGGCCGCCGCCTGGCCGACCGCCCAGTTGCGGACCCGCGGCATCGTGTTGCCCGCCGCCGGCTTCGGATCGCGATGATGAATCGGCTGGGCCCAGGTGAACGTGTCGAGCTCGAAATTGAGGTCGGGATGGCCCGCCGCGATCAGGTCGTGGTCGACGATCTTGTCCTTCGTCCCCTGGTGGCACTCCAGGCACATCCGGGCGCGGATGGTGATGTTCTTGGTGTCGATGAGGCCGTTGGCCACGCTGGTGGCGTGCGAATTCCGCTGGGTGTGTGGCCCGAGCCACTTCTCCGCCGGGCCGTGGCAGGCCTCGCAGGCGACGCCGTCGGACCGGGACCGTTCCGGCGAGCCCACCGCGTGGCACGACGTGCACTTGGCGTCGGTTTGCGGATCGGCGATCTTGAGGATCTCCCCCATCCGTTTCGACCGCGGATCGCCCAGCACCTTCCAGGCCTGCGCGTGCTTGTCGTTGAGCGACCAGATCGCGTACTCGTTCCCCCAAATCCGGCTGACGCTCTCTTCCGCGGCCGATGTTCCGCCGTGGCAGTTGGAACTGGCGCATCCCCCCGCTCCGACATATCGCGGCGCCTGCGCCGCCATGATGGACGCGCACCCAAGCGCGAGCAGAATGAATCTCCGATTTCTCATGTTCTCTCCGACCGCACGGACCTGTTTCGACTGCTGATTCTGACTCCTAATGGTGTTCAAGCTTGATCGTCCGCACCACCACCGGCGACGCGGAGCGCACCTCCGTGTGCCGCGCCTCTTCATTCACCGTCTCCGATGACAACGACTCATACTTCGACAGGAAGGCCAATACCGGCGCCATCGCCTCCGGCGTGTCGAGCACCACGAGGTTCTGGTTGGGCGACACCGGAAGCGTCCGCACCGCTTCCAGTTCCGGCGCGGCCTGCTTCGACCAGACGATCGAGACGACCTCTCTTCCGGTGGCCGCGTCGAACACAAACCAGTTCTGGTCCGGAATCCGCACGATCGCCCCGGCCGGCGTCGCCGACGATCCCTCCCTCGGGTGCAAAACCGCGATGGTCTTCCGGCCCTTGCCCGGATCCAGCCCTTCGTTGAAGGCGTAGAGATGGCCGGCTTCGAGTGTCTGGACCTCGATGGCCATGCTGTGGCCCTCCTCAAACAGCATCTCCTTGCTGACCTTGAACGCCGGCGGGGTCGGTTTTCCTTCCACCGCCTTCTTCTGAACCCAGATGGAGTAGTCGAAACCGTGGGTGGCGGCGCCGCCGATGGACGGAATGCCGCCGGTCCGGCTGGCCCCCCAGACCGCCGCCAGGGCCAAGGCCACGCCCGCGCCGGCATAAACGAGATTCCGGCGGGACGAAACCTTCGGCGGCGGCGGAGCCAGGGTCTCCTTGCCCACCCACGACGGCGGCGTCATGTTTCCGGCGTCGGCCGACACCAGATTGTAGAGGTGCATCTGCACGCCATGCTTGACGGTACGCTGGCCGAGGTCGAAGAGGTAGTCCCCCCAGCCGCCGACCTGGATCAAGGTGTCGGCCACCGTCTTCGACACCAGGATGTGGCCGTCCTCGGCGGCGTCCATGACCCGCTGGGCCAGGTTGATCCCCCCGCCGGCCACGTTTGAGTTCGTGTTGATGTCGGCCACGCGATACACCGGACCGGAATGAATCCCCATCCGCAGCCGAAGATGGGGCGCGGCGCGAAGCTGGGCTCCGATCTCAAGCGCGCAGCGGGCCGGCGCCGTCGGATCCCCGAAGAAGGCCAGCGCCATCCCGTCGCCGGTGGGAAGGCTCACCAGGTTTCCCGCCTCGTCGGCCTCTCGGAACGCCGGGCAGGCCCGGACGACCTGCTGAAGCTCCCGCAGGTATTTTCGCTGGGACTCCATCGGCAACGTGGAAAATCCGATCAGGTCCATGAACAGCACATGGGCCATCTGGAGCCCGTCGGCAGCGGGACGCCTCGCCTCCTGCGTGCTCGAGGCGGGCGGCACAAGCGCCTTCCGCAGCGCCTCGGCGAAATCGCTGATCCTGGGGTAGCGATCCTCTGGTTTGAACGCGAGCCCTCGAACCAAAACGGCCTCTGTCTCCTCGCTGAGTTCCGCCCGCAGCCCTCGGGCGGAAGGAGGGAACGCGGCGCCCGGGTCGACGAAGCGCGTCATTGCCGGCCCGTCCCATGGCTTTTTGCCGGTCAGCATCTCGAAGGCGACCACGGCGGTGGCGAACTGATCGCTGGCCGCCACGGGCTGCCCGGCGAAATGTTCGGGAGCCATGTAGGAAAGGCTGCCGGCGATTTTGGTTCCCGTCGAGTCCTGGCTCTTGATCCGGGCGATTCCGAAGTCGATCAGGACGACGTGCTCGCGGCCGTCGGGCAGCCGCTTGACCATGATGTTCTCCGGCTTGATGTCGCGGTGGAGAATATCCTTCTCATGCGCGGCGGCCAGGGCCGAACAGATCTGCGTGACCAGGTCCGCCACCCGGGCGAAACTCATGCCCCCGCCCTCATGAATCAGCTTGCGCAGGTTGTCCCCGGGGACAAACTGCATCACCAGGAACTGCTTGCCGCCCGGAAGCGAGCCGAAGTCGAGCACCTCGACCACTCCGGGATGTCCGATCCGCGACAGCGCCTCCATCTCGTGGCTGAACTTGCGGCGGACGTAATCGTCCCGGCTCGACTCCTCGAGGAGCAGTTTGACCACCACCTGCCGGTTCGCCAACTGGCGGTCCCTCGCCAGGTAGACGACGCTCATTCCGCCGCGGCCGAGTTCACGCTCGATCTCATAGCGATCGCGGATTACGCCGAGAGACCCGGTGGCGCCGGTGAACTCGATCGTCTTGTCGTTATCCCCCAACTGTCCTCCCCGTCGTCCAAAGAGATCGGGATCACTGGCACTGCGCGCTTCGGGGTTCCGAGCGTCCCACGGAATTGACCAGCGTCACAGTCACCGACGCTACCGCGGTGGACGCCGCGCCTCCCTGGATCGAAAAGTCCTGTTCGTACCGGAACAAACCGCCGGGAGTACTCCGAACGAAGTATCCATCAGACAACCGTGTCACGTCAACAGTGAAATTCCCCCCTGCCAGCGTTTCACCGGCCGCCGCCTGGAAGTCGAAGATCCCCTGGCGGAGTTCCCGGGTGTTCGACACGCCGCTGGCCACCACGGTGAGCGCCCCTGTGCGGCGCGTGCACTCGAGCGCCGTCATGACCGGAACCGCGCGAGGGATGGTGACCCGCTGCACGGTTTCATTCGCCGGCGTGGCGCCGGGGTCTTCGGCGAGGGTGTAGCGGAGCGTCAGAATGATGACACCGGCGGTGCTGCCGGTCTGCACCTGCGGCGGCGCCGGCGGCGTGTTCTGCCCGGCGGCAAGAGAGAAGGTGAACACGCGGCTGCCGCTCGAGAACGCGATCGCCGGGTCGTCCGGTGAAGTCCCGTCGGGCTGGAAAGTCAAGGTGAGGACCCCTGTCAGAGGCAGCGGGTAGGCGGACCCGGGCTGGATCGCCACGGCGAACTGCTGCCGGGACGTCGAAGTGGCGGGCGCTCCCACCGTCGAAGGCGGCAGAGGCGGCGCCGTCACCGCCAGAGCCGCGACATTGGACAGCGAACCACCCGGGCCGCGCACCTGAACGTTCGCCGTTCCGGGCCGGGCCAGCAATCCGGCCGGAACCTCGCCCTCGAGCCGCCCCTCATTGAGTTGTGCCGGCAGTTCGGTTCCGCCGACGAGAATCGACGAGCCGGCCAGAAATCCGGTTCCCTCGACCGAAATCCGCTGCGGTCCGCTGGCGGCATCCACCGAGGGACGCGCCAGCCGGACAATTCGCGGCGGGGGCAGGATCGTGATTGGAATGTCTCCCGAAGGCGGCCCGTTAGGGGGAATCACGCGCAAGGTGGAGGTCCCCTCCGCGGCGAGGCACGCGGCGGGAAGCGTCACGCGAATCGTTGTGAGGGTGACTTCCGACGGCGATACGGCCAGCGGCGCGCCACCGGCGGCGCGGCACTCGATCATCGTACCCGGCGCGAATCCGGATCCGCTCAGCACAACCGTGGCGCCACTGTCGCCGGCCTGAATCGGCGGATTGCCGGAAACAACCGGCCTCGCCCGCACAGGCAGGGTAACCGTATTCGAGGAAACGCCGTCGGCGGTGACCACCGTCACGCCGGCTGCGTCGCGTCCGGCCAGCGCATCCGCCGGCACGTCGGCGAACATCCGTCCTTCGTCGCCGAAGGCCGTGCTGAATGCGCGGCCGTTCAGGTTGACAGTGGACCCGCTGGTGAAGTTCCGGCCCAGTACGGTCAGACGGAACGCGCCGGCGCCGTCGATCACCGCGGCCGGGTCAAGCTGCGTGATCACCGGCGCCGGCCTCACCCTCAGGTTCACTTCGTTCGACATCGCGCCGCCCGGGTTCGTGACTTTGACCGGAACCAGTCCAGGCTGCGCCACCAGGTCCGCCGGGACCGTCACGACGATCCGTGTTGCGGTTGTGGAGGACGGAGTCAAAGAGGTGGTCCCCGCCTGGACCGTCGCGCCCGCCGCAAAGCCCGTACCGGTGATGGTCAGGTTGAAACCGGGGCGCGTGGCGGTGACGGAGTCCGGTTCGATCGCCGTGATCTCGATCCTCCCGATCAGGAACGGCAGCGCGTTCGAGATCGTGCCGTCCGGCGCCCGAATCGCGATCAGCGCCTGGCCCGGGAAGGCGTACAATCTCGCCGGAACCTCGGCAAAGAGCTGGTCGCCCTGGGTGCGTGTGTTCAACGGCTCGTTGTTCCACAGCAGGATGGAGTTCGCCGGCACGTTTTCCCCCGTCGCGCCCAGCGTGAACCCGCTGCCGCCCGGAGCGGTCGACGCCGGGCTCAGCGAGAGGAGCCGCAACTGTCCCACTACGGTCAGGACGACCTCGACGAGCACCGGGTTGTTGGTGGCGCGCGGCGCGCTGACCGTCAGGAAATCCGCGTAGGTGCCGACGCGAAGGGTCCCGGCCGAGGGTGTTAGCGTGAGGGTGCGCGGCGTGATTCCGCCGGCCGGCTCCACGCGCATCGGAAAGCGATTGCCCCAGGAAGTGTCGAACTCGAGTTCCTGGACCTGGCCCTCGACCTGAATCCGTTGCGGCGGCGCCGTTCCGCCCGTCGGGGCGGTGAATGACAACTTGAGCGGCGATACGTTGAGGGACGGCCTGGGCGGCGGCTCCGGGCGGAAGTCTCCGAGGTTGGCGAAATTCTGCGCGGTCCCGGCCACGAAGCGCGGCAGCGGATCGGCCGCGGCGGCCAGCCCCTGTACGCTCGCCGGCGCCAGATCCATCTGCACGCGGATTCCGCCGTTGACTCCGGCGGGAAAGCTGGCGAACACGGCGACATCGAAGGAGCCTTGCGCTGCCGGGTTTGTCCGCAGGACTTCCCATACGGCGGTCGCCGTCGTGCCCACAACGGGAATCTGGGCGAGATTGGCCGTGCCCGGCACGGCGGTGAACGGCCCCGCCCCGTCGGGACCCGAACCTGTCAGCCGGATCAGTTCGGGAGCGTTCGCCGGCGGCTGCGTGGTTTCGTTGTAGATTCCCACTTGCAGCGTCACGCCGTTCGGAATGTCGGTGAAAATCGCGCGCAGCCGCGTGGCATTGTCGGCGAGCCCCGCCAGCCCGAGATTGCCCCGCGGAACGATGAGAGGGAAGTTCGGATTGAAGAACCCGGTCTCGGAGCCGGACGTCTGCCCCGGAGTGTTTTGGGCGCCCACCGGCGGCGCCGCGTCCGGATCGCCGGACGAAAACTGGGTGCGCTGCAAGAACGCCGCGGGCTGGTTCTCGGCGAAACGAAGGGTCCCGATCCGGACCGAGACCCCCGGAGCCGCCGTCGGGACGTCGATGCCCGCCGGGGAGACTGCTCCGCTGGCGTCGCGCACGAGCGCCGTCAGCGGGTTGCCGGCCATTCCCACAGCCTGTATTGGGTTGGTGATCTGTACCCCGCCCGGCAAACCCGTCGTTGAAACGGCCAATGAGACGACGCCTCCCGCCAGTTGGGTGGCGTTGACCCGCACGTTCGTGATGCGGAACAGCCGTGTCGCGCCGGGACCCGGTGGGTCGAACGGGATGCCCTGGAACGTGATCATGTTCACGGCGGACAGCACGCCCTGATACACGTTGCGATTGTTCGGAGCGCCCGGGGACTGTACTCCCCCCCCGTAGTAGCCGGACCCGACCCCGTTTCCGAAGCCGCCACAGACGTTCGAAGCCTGTTCGCAGGGAAACTGCGCGAACGGCTGCGGTTCGTCGAGCAACAGCAGAGCCTCCGTAAAGCTTCCCGCAAGCAGGCGCGAAGTGATATTCACCGCAGGAGTCGTGCCCACCGAAAGGTTGAACTGAGGGAGCGGCTGGCCGGCCGCCGTCGGGGTCCCGCCGGTGCAGGAAATGAGGATGTCGGCGACCTTTTCCGCCAGCCCCTGCGCGCGGAGCGAAACGGGGGTCGCTGCCGCTGTGCAGCTCACAGTGCTTGGGGCGGCGCCCTGGAACAGGGCCACGTTGAGCGTGGTCGTGTCCTCCCTGAATCGCGGCACCGGCGCGGTGACGCTGACGCCGGCGGCGGCGCTCAATGGCGCCAGCTCCATGCGGACCGTGAAGGCGGGCGCGCTGAGGTTGGCGGGATAGGAAGCGTAGACGCCGACGTCAAAGTTGCCGACGGCGTTCGCGTTGGTCCGCAGCACCTCCCAGCAAGCCGATCCTTGGCCTCCGGTCAAGGGGATCTCGATCAGCGCGGGAGGGCCGGTGATCGAAGCCGGCGCCGCCTGGAAGAGCCCGGCGCAGCTGGCGTTCGCCGTGATCGCACGAAGCCACTCCACGGAGGAGAACAGGCCGTCGTTGTAGACGCCGGCGTAGAGTTGCACGCCCGCCGGCACGCCGGAAAAGAGGGCCCGGAAACGGGTTCCATGATCGGCCAGGCCGTGAGGCGAGCCGAACAGGTCGTCCACGGCGCTGTCGAAGAAATCCGTTTCGGTGAGGCGCGGACCAAAGGTGTTCTGGTCCGCCGGCACAGCCGGCTCCTCATCCGGGCTGTCGGGAACGGCGAGAGTCCGCTGGCGGAACGCCGAGGCGAACAGTTCGCCGAAGCGGAGCGTGGCCACCCGCACAAGGGCTCCCGGACCTCCCGTTGTGTTGACAACATTGCCTCCCGGGGGTGCGGCCGCGGTGTTGGCGGCGTTTCGAACCGCGCGCGAAAGCCCGGCCTGGACCGCGCCCACCACCAGGGTCCCATTGAGAATCGTCACCGCAGGGGCGGTCGAGACGGTGGCCAGGACGTTGCCCGCGCCGTCGCCTTGAACTCTGAGGTTGGTCAGCCGGATCGTTCGGATTCCGTTCACGCCGGGCGGGTCCAGCGGGATCCTCCAGGTCAGGCCGGTGGTTCCTACAATGGCTACGGTGCGGAACAGATTCTTGTTGGCGCCAGCCCCCAGGCCGTAGCTGCCGATCCCGGTTCCGGTTCCCAGGTTTCCGCACGTCCCGCTGCCCGCCAGGCAGGGAAAGAAGCCCGCCTCCTCGTCCAGGATCAGGAGCGCCTCGGTGTGGCCGCCGGCGATCCCCCGGCTGCTGACGGTCCGGTTGAAGGTCACGGTGACGTCCACCAGCGGTACAGGACTTCCGGTAGTAGTAGGCACACCGCCGGTGCAGGTCAGCACGACGTCGCCGGACTGCTCCGTCGTCCCCTCGAGCCGCATCGGCGGAGTCGAGCCCGCGGCCGCGTTGCACACGACCTGCCCCCATAAACCGTGCGGCAGTATCGCCGCCGCGGCGGCGGCCACCAGCAGCCCCCTCATCGCTGGGCTCCGATCCTCCCGTCGCCGGGATTGATGCTGACCGGCGTGCGTGGCGCCGGACCGGTGTCCCGAAGCCCGAAATACAAACCCGCGCCCGCCGCGGCCGCGATTCCGCCGATGAGGGCGGCCCATCCCCCGGTCCCGATGCCTCCACCCCCGCCGGCGACGTTCTCCATATTGATCGTCGTGCTGGCGCTGTTTCCCTCGTGCGACGCGCTCACCCGGATCTGGAAATTCCCCTTCCCGCCGCTCGGCTGCAAGCCGCGGGCCACTGCCTGCCCGCGCTGGTCTGTCGTCACCAGCAGGATCCGCGAGCCGTTCGGGAACACGGCCGATGGACCCACATTCGGCAGGGTGAAGGTGACAATGGCGCCGCCGACAGGACGGTCATTCTCATCGCGCACTTCCACAATCGGCTCGCGGGCGACACGCTGTTTGAGGTTGTTGATCGCGCCCTCGCCGTCGACCACCAGAATCCTGAGTTTGGGCGCTTCCTGCGCCATTGCTGTGGTCCACGACAAAGCGCCAATGAGAATCCAGGCTGTTCCGCACTCCATTCGGCCTCGAGTCATAGATCTCGCTGGAGGCTAGTTTAGCAGACGGTACTAGTCGACCCACCGACATTTCCCCTGGCGGCAGGAGACGGCGGGGAGAATGCGTTGTTCCAATGCGGATCATGCGGATCCGCCGTGGATGGGACGCCAGTCGCGCGGCGGGGAGCTTTGACGTATGCTGAAACAGAGAGATCGGAGGTGCCTGTGAGTCGCAGCCGTTTTCTGAAGCTTCGGTCGGGCGGGGTCTCCCTCTTGTGGCTGACTGCCTTGGGGACCTTTGCCGCCAGCGCACGGGGACAGGTGGCCGGATTGTCGGCCCGGCAGCTTTTCTACCAGAAGCCGACGCCCGTCGCCTCGACCAACACCGGGTCCACCGCAAAGGGTTCCTCGAAGGGAGGAACGCAGGTCGCGGTGGCCAAGAAGTCAGCGGAGAAGAGGCACAAGGGCGGCAAGACACCGGCCGAGTCCTTGGTCGTGGACGTGACGGCGGCGACGACGCGGGCCGAGGATGTCGGCGCCGCGAGTTCCGTCGCGACCCTCGCGACGGACGGGCAGCAACCTCTTGCCATCCGTTACAGCATCCTGAAGCTCGATCCGGACCCAGCCAACGACCGCACCAACCCGGGCGTAGAGGTTCCGGTCAGCGCCGTGTTCCACAGCGGAGATCGCATCCGGCTTCAGGTGCAGACCAACCAGGACGGCTACCTTTACGTGGTCAATCGTGGCCCGTCCGGCGTATGGAAACCCTTGCTGCCCAGCCGGAACGCCCCGAACAACTTCATCCGGGGCCGGTCCCAGCCGGTTGCGCCGGTCACCGCCCGGTTCGACGAGCAGGCCGGTGAAGAGTCCTTGTTTCTCGTGTTTTCGCGGCAGCGCCGGGATGATCTCGACGAACTTGTGGAGGGGTTACGCGGCCGGGCCGGCCCTCCCGCGGGCGCACGCGCGGCGCCTTCGGCCGCTCCCGCCAGACAACTGGACGACAAGGCGGTGAGCCAACTGCGGCAGGTTTACTCGCGGGACTTGATTGTCGAATCGGTCCAAGATGCCGCGCCGCCCGTATCCGGGAACCAGGACCCAGGCGCGACAGTACCGGATCGGGAAACCGCCACCTTCGCCGCCAGCACTTCGACCAATCCCAACGATCCTCTCATCGTCGATATCAAACTGGTGCACAAATGACAAGAGCGGATAGTCGTCCCTTTGGCGGGCCGGCGGGCGATAAGGTCGGAGGGTGGTGATCATGACCCGCCGGACATTTCTCGCGCTCGCGCCGCTGGCCGCCGCGGCTCAGGACGACCGGCAGTGGCTCGAAGTCGTACTCGAGCGGAAGGACCCCTCCCGGGGATGGCGAAAGATCGAGCCGGGCCTGATTCTGGACTCCGGAGACCTGGTCCGCTTCCGCTTCCGCGCCAGTTTTCCCGGCTATGCCTACGTGGTCAACTACGGAACCAGCGGCACGTCGACGCTGCTGTTTCCCACCGCGCGCACGGGACGCGAAAACCAGGTCCAGGCGGGCAAGGAGTACATGGTGCCGGCAAATGCCGAGACTTCGTTTCGCGTGGCCGGGCCGCCGGGACACGACATTGTCTACTGGATCGTCAGCCCGATTCCGCTCGGCGAGGAGCAGGCCCGGCGCATCGTGGATCCGCAGCGCGATTTCACGCCGCCGAAACTGGTGCCGCGCTGCGACAGCGCGTTCTTGCGGGCGCGCGGAGAGTGCGTTGACAGCAGCGGCGGGCCGCGGTCGGTGGCCGAGGGCGGTCCCCTGCCCCCGGCGTTGAGCAACCTGGCGCCGCGGGAGCTGACCATCGTGCAGACGGACACACGGACGCGCGTTTCGGCCCGGACCTCCCACAGCCGCCCGTTTTTCTACGAGTACCGTCTGCCGCACAAGTAGCTCCGCGCCCGGCCAAACTGGAAGTCACGGCAGCCTCGCGCCACCGAGGGCCGTGCTTTCCACCGCTGTCGGCTTCCTGCCGAATACCGGCGTCCGCGCAAGCAAGGTCGGGTTCTGCCAAACTGGGATTCATGTCCGCCCGCGCCGCCGCGATCCTGGTCCCGTGCCTGCTGTGGACCCTCGCCTGCGGCGGGTCGGAGGCTGTGCCCAAACGCTGGGCCTGCGAAGTCGTCCGGTCTTACCCCCATGACCGGGACGCGTTTACACAGGGTTTGTTTTTCATCGACGGCCAGCTGTTTGAGGGAACGGGATTGAACGGCCGGTCGTCGATCCGCCAGGTCAACCTCGAAACCGGGGAAGTCGTGCGAAGGTTCGCGATGCCGGACGAGTACTTCGGCGAAGGGATCGCGCCGTGGCAGAACGCCCTGGTCCAGCTCACCTGGCAGAACCGGACAGGTTTTGTCTACGACCGTGCTTCCTTCCGCCTCACCGGCCGATTCTCCTACAACGGCGAGGGCTGGGGTCTGACGGCGAACGGCAAGGAGCTCGTGATGAGCGACGGGTCCGCCTATTTGCGGTTCCTCAATCCGGTGACTTTTTCGGAAACCCGGCGGGTGGCCGTTGTGGATGGCGACCAGCCCGTCCGCTACCTGAACGAACTCGAATACGTCAAGGGCGAAGTGTGGGCGAACGTCTGGCAAACCGAGAGTGTGGCGCGGATCAACCCGGAATCGGGCCGAGTGACAGGCTGGATCGACTGCGGCGGGCTGCTCACGCCGGAGGAGCGGCAGTCGGGAGTGGACGTCTTCAACGGCATCGCCTACGACGCCGCGGGCGACCGCATTTTCGTCACCGGGAAGAACTGGCCCAAACTCTATGAAGTCAAGGTAGTGCCCGCGAAATAGCGCCTACTCGACCACCGCCAGCACTTCGGAAGCGGCCACCGAGGCGCCCTCCCGGGCACGGATGCTGACAACCGTTCCCTGCTTGGGCGACTGCATCTCGTTCTGCATCTTCATCGCCTCGACGACGACGATTCCCTGACCCGCCTGGACCGGTTGCCCCTCTTCGACGAGAATGCGGATGACACGCCCCGGCATCGGCGCCGTGATCTCCTGCCTGCCCGCCCCGGCGCCCGCCGTGGAGGCCGCGGCGAGTTCCCGCGGATCGGCGACTTCGACGCGGTAATGGTGGGGGCCGATGTCGACCACGCCTTTGCCCGCGTTCAGCAGCACCCTGGCCTCGAAGCTGCGGCCACTCCACAGCACGGAGTAGATGCCGGGTTCCACCTCGAGGATCGAAGCCTCCCCGGCGACCTCAGGCTGCCCGGGGGCGCGGTGCGCGAACCGGATCTGTTCCTTGCCTTCGAATTCCACTTCGACAGACCGGCCGTTGATCGTCACCTGGCGCTTCATCGCAACACCCGCTCCCTGCCCTGAGTACGCCACGGGGAGGCTCCGGCGGGGGCTTCGGCCACCGGGACCGGAGCACGGCGGGAGTGAATTGCCGCGACGAGCGCCGCGATCACCTGGCAGCCGTCGTCTTCCGCGGCCGGCGGCCGCGTTCGCAGCCACTGGTCGATGTATCCGGTGTGGATCGCGCCGTCACGGAAATCCTTGTCTTCCATGACCTGACGGAAAAAGCTCAGATTTGTTTTAATACCCTGCACGGAATACTCGGCGAGAGCGCGCCGCATCCGGTCGAGCGCCAGGGGCCTGGTTTCCGCCCATGCGACCACCTTGGCGAGCAGCGGGTCGTACTCGACGGGAACGGTCCAGCCTGGGTAGACGCCGGAATCCAGCCGGACGCCGGGACCAGACGGCCGCTCGATCTGCCGGATCAGCCCGGGCGAGGGCAGAAAGTTATTGTCCGGGTCCTCGGCGCAGATGCGGCATTCGATCGCCGAGCCATTCCAGCGGACGGCGTACTGGTCGACCGACAGGCGCTCACCGGCGGCGATCCGCAACTGCCAGTGGACCAGATCCAGCCCGGTCACCAGTTCCGTGACCGGATGCTCCACCTGAAGGCGCGCATTCATCTCGAGAAAGTAGAACCGGCCGTCGCCGTCGACCAGAAACTCCACCGTTCCGGCGTTGTAATAGCCGCCGGCCCTGGCGACGCGGACGGCCGCCTCACCCATGGCGTGGCGCAGATCCGGACGCATGGCGACGAAGGGCGACGGGCACTCCTCCACCAGCTTCTGGTGGCGCCGCTGAAGCGAGCACTCCCGCTCCCCGAGGTGGATCATGTGTCCCCACTTGTCGCCGAGGACCTGAACCTCGATGTGGCGGGGGTTCTCGACGAGTTTCTCGATGTAGACGTCGCCATTGTTGAAAGACCGCTGCGCTTCGCTCGCCGCGTCGCGCAGCGCCGCCGCGAGGTCGGCCTCGCGATACACCCGGCGCATGCCTTTCCCGCCGCCCCCGGCGGCCGCCTTGAGCATCAGGGGATAACCGATCTCGCCGGCGATGGTCAACGCCCGGCCCAGATCCCGCACCGGTTCCTCGCTGCCGGGGACCACGGGAACGCCCGCCTCCATGGCCATCTGCCTGGCCTCGGTCTTCAACCCCATCGCGGCGATCGAGCGCGCGCTCGGCCCGACGAAGACGACGCCGGCGTCCTCGCAGGCCTCGGCGAACCCGGCATTTTCGCTCAGGAAGCCATAGCCGGGATGGATCGCCTGCGCTCCCGTCGCGATGGCCGCTTCGAGGATCCTGTCTCCGCGCAGGTAGCTCTCTGAGGACGGCGCGGGACCGATATGGACCGCTTCATCGGCCATCCGGACATGGAGCGCCGCCCTGTCGGCATCCGAGTAGACCGCGACGCTGGCAATCCGAAGTTCGCGCAGGGCGCGAAGGAGGCGGACGGCGATTTCGCCACGGTTGGCGACCAGAACCTTTCGAAACATGGGAACTCCGATTGTAGCGGACAGCGATACCGACGCCATTGTAGATCGGCTCGACGGCGCGATTACCCGCGATTACCTTAGTCCGCGGCGGCAACCTCCCTAGGGCGGCCAAGGCGGGCCGAAGAGCCCCTTTACGCACCTCGAACACAAAGGGATAGTCCGGATTTGGGTTCGTTTCGCAACACCTCCGGCAAACTGTGCGAAACTAGCGGTAACGTGGCTACCGACGGCATCAAAGGATCCCTCAAAGAGCGCGGCATCCGGCTGACGCGGCAGCGGCAGATCCTGCTCGGCCTGATCGACAAATCCGGCGAGCACCTGGACGCGGAAAGCCTCTACCAGATGGCGCGCAAGGAGGATCCCAAACTCAACCGCGTGACCGTCTACCGGACCCTGAAACTGCTGAAGGCGGGCGGCCTGGTCGACGAGCTCGACCTGATGCACTACGAAGGGGACCAGCACTACTACGAGACCCGCACCAAGCAGGAGCACGCCCATGTGATCTGCCTGCGGTGCGGGAAGGTGGAGGAGTTCTTCGGGGAACCGCTCCACCGGCTGCGGCGCCAGGTGGAGGAGACGTTCGGGTTCAAGATTCTCATCGCCCGCACCGAGATCGGCGGATATTGCCAGCACTGCCAGGTGCTGCGGGCGCGGGAACTGTCGGAGGTCCGCGAGCGATCCGACGCTGAGGAGCGTGCGGCGCTTGAATCCGGAGCAGGAGACAGGACCGGCCACCGGAAGCGCGCAACCCGGGGGGACTAGGTGAGTCCCGAGGGACCCCGGGCGACCTACAGCCCGATTCACCGCTCGGCCGTGCTCACGGTGACCAATCCCAGCGGCCAGCGGTCGCGCGCGGTCCTCAATCAGTCGCCCTTTCTGTTTGGACGGCAGGCCGACAACCACCTGGTCCTCCGCGACAACCGCATCTCGCGCATCCACGCGCGGATCGTCCAGCAGGACGGCGAATACATTCTGGAGGACCTCGAGTCCCGCCATGGAACCTACCTGAACGGGGTCCGCATGACCGGCGCGCAACGTCTCGCGCCGGGCGACGTCGTCACGTTCGGCTTCGCCGACTCCTATCAGTTGCAGTTTCACGAAGACGACGCGGCCATTCAGCGGCTCACCGAGCAGATCAGCGTTCCGGCCGGCGCCTCGAATCTGGCCAAGCTGCGCGGGCTGGTGGAGGTGGCGCGGGCCCTGCAAAGCTCGCTGAGCATGCAGGAGGTGCTCGATTCGATCGTGGACGCGGCGCTGACGGTGACCGGTTCGGACCGGGGTTTCCTGTTCCTCCGCACCGGAGGCGAACTGAAACTCCAGGTAGCGCGGGACCGGGCGGGCAACTCGCTCGCCGAGGACGATCTGGAAGTGCCGCGCAGCGTCATCGAGCGCGCGCTCAACGCAAGGCGCGACCTGCTGTCGATGAACTTTGACCCGCAGGTGGCCGATTCCACTTCCCCCGATCACTCGGTGGCCGCGCTTGAGCTGCGCAGCGTCGTCTGCGTGCCGCTCATACGCGTGCGCACCGGGACCTCGCAGGACACCATCGTCTCGACGTCGAACGACACGGTGGGCCTGATCTACATGGACTCCCGGGTCGACCTCGCCGACCTCTCGGCGGGCAACCGGGAAATTCTCCAGACGCTGGCGCTCGAGGCTTCGACGGTGGTCGAAAACGCGCGGCTGCTCGACCAGGAACGGGCCAAGCAGCGCCTGGAGAGCGAGCTTCAGATCGCCCGGCAGATCCAGCAGACGCTGTATCCGGAGGTGCTCCCGGCCGAGGGATGGTTCCGGGCGGCGGCGGTGAGCATTCCCTCAGACCAGGTCGGCGGGGACTACTACGACGTCATCCAGGTGGACCGCTCGCACTGGGTGTTTCTGGTCGCCGATGTCAGCGGCAAGGGGGTCAGTTCGGCGCTGCTCGCCTCCCTGCTCCAGGGGGCCTTCCTGCTGGCTCCGGTCACTCCGGAACACATCCGGGAGATGCTGCTGCGCCTGAACTCCTACCTCTACCAGCGCGCGCAAGGGGAGAAGTACGCGACGCTGTTCTATGGCGCGATGCGCGACGACGGCCTGCTTCACTGGTGTAACGCGGGGCACTGCGCGCCCATTTTGCTCCATGCGGACGGATCGCTTGAAACGCTCGAGCCCGGGGCGCTGCCGGTGGGCATGCTCGACTTTGGAGACTACGGGACCGGCACCACGCGCCTGGCCGCCGGTGATAAAGTCGTCATCTACAGCGACGGCATATCGGAGGCACGGGACCCGGGGGGGAACCACTTCGAAACCGGACGCATCCGCAGGGTCCTGGCCGCGGCCGCGGGCGCGCCTGCCGGGGAATGCCACGCCGCTGTGCTCGAGTCGGTGCGCGCCTTCACCCGGGGCGCGGCGCAGAGCGACGACATGACGCTGCTGATCGCCGAATACAGGCCGGGCGGGTGAACCGGTCCGGTCGCTACAACGCCCGGGAACGCCGCCAATACTCTTCGAACAGACCCTTCATGGCTTCGCTCATCCCAGGGTGTTCGAAGATCACGGCGGTCCAGGTGGGCTTGGTCACCAGCGGGTCAAGCAGCGCGATCAGCCCGCAGCGGCCGTCGAACAGAGCCAGCTTCATCGGCAGCGACTCGATCTGCCGGACTTCGACACCCGCCGCCTGGTAGTCTCGCAGCCGCTGCCGGTGGTCGTCATCGAGGCGTGCGCCCTCGAGCAGAATCCGGCAGGAGACGCCGCGCAGCCGCGCATCCTTCACGAGCTGTTCTTCGAGCGGGTCGACGGCGTAGGGCGGGCGGGAGAACTCCAGGTACTCGGTGTCGGCGATGGCGATCATGCGCCGGTACTGGGCGGCTGTCTGGCCGGGTTCGGCAATGATGCGCAGGTAGTCCAGCGTGCCGCGGCCCTCCTGTCCCTCGGAGTAGGCGCGGTTGAGATCTTCGACAAGGTCGCCGGCAATCCTGCCCTGCTCGGCGAGTTCCAGGCGAAGCTGGTCGTTGCGGCGGGCGATGTAGTGGGGAATGGCAACGCCTGGTTCGACGGCGGAAAACAGCTTGGTTTTCTCCTGGACCACGTTGGCGAAGCCCTTTTCCGAGAGGCTGTCCAGCACCTCGTAGATCTTCTGCCGCGGCACGCCGGCACGGGCGGCCAGTTCGAGCGCCTTGAACTTGGGGTGACCTACCAGGACCATGTAGGTGCGGGCCTCATACGCATTGAGGCCGATCTGCTGGAGCCGCCGCCAAAAACGCTCAAAGTTGAGGTCCCGATGGTCATTGCTCATGTCTGAACTTTCGAGCAGATCATACTTTCCCTGTTCGCGCAAGCCACGGCGGCAGTGGCGGGCCGCCCCAGCCGGCCGCCTGGAAACGCACCGGCCCGGATCGCATCGTCAGTCTCCGAGGAGCCGTCCCACAGGCTGCCACGCCGGGACGTTGTCGCAGACCGCCTTCATGCCCGCCGTGATCGGGATGGCGAAGACAAGACCGATGGCTCCCCACAGGCTGCCCCAGAACATGAGGGCGACGGTGACCGCCAGCGGGTTCAGGTGCACGCGGGAGCCGACCAGCTTCGGATACAGCAGGTTGAGCGCCAGCAAGTGAAGGAATCCGACCACCGCGGCGATCACCAGATACGGCGCCATCGTGCTGTGCTGGGGCAGAGAGGCGAAAACGGGAGGAACGATGGCCAGCGGAAGTCCGACGTAAGGCACCAGGCTCAGAAAAGCGCTCAGCGGCGCCACCAGCAGCCAGTAGGGAACCTTCATGGCGTAGAAGAAGACGCCGCTGGCGACGCTGAGAAAAAGGCCGAGGATGAAATTGCCCACGACGTAGGCGCGGGCCATGTCCGCGATGCCCTGCCACGAGCGTCCGGCGGCGTGCCGCTCCGGCCCGCGGAACAATTGCAGATAGCTCCGCCGCATGTGGTCCCGCCAGCTGAGCATGAAATAGACGAGAAAAGGGATGAAGCTCGCCAGCAGCCCGGCGTGGTAGAACAGTTCCCAGTTGCGGTAGACGTAGTCGACCAGGGGAGAGCGATCCTCGCGGATGCGAACCTCTTGGACGGCGGGAGGGCCGACGGTGACGGGGACCGGCGGATCCGCCGACCGCCGCCGCCGCGCCGCGGACGGTTCGGGAGGAGGGGGAGCGGGCGTTTCTCCCTTGTCGCCCCGCAGGCGGCGGGGCAGGACGAGATTCATCGCCCTGCTCTCAGCGGACTCCAGGCGCACGGCGATCTCCTCGGTGATCGCGTTGATCCGTTCTCCGTACCGGGGCAGGTCCTCAATAAGCCCGGAAACCTGCATATAGGCGGCGACGCCGAATCCATACAGCAGCAGCAGCGCGAGAGCGCAGACGAGAAAACTGGCGAGCGAGCGCGGAATCCGGATCCGAATCAGCAGCGCGACAAACGGTTCGAGCAGGAAACTGATGGTGACCGCGGTGATGAAGGTCACCAGGAACCCGCGGCCGAAATAGAGCAAAGCGATCGCGACGCCCGCCCCGATGAGGTTGGTGGCGAGGTTGCGGTTCCGGGAGTCCCTGTCCGGGAACGATGCAGGTAACACGGCCACGAAGGTTCGATCTCCGAGTCTCGATCGCTAAGGCTAGAGTATCATGCGATCTTGACAATCAGACGAAGGAAAAATGGAAAACGCCGAACGAACCGCTAAAAGGCGAATTCTCGCGCTCGATCTGGGCAAGCGGCGCATCGGACTGGCCGTCAGCGACGCGTTGGGAATCACGGCGCAGGGTCTCGAAACGCTGCGCCGGACGCGGCTCAGGGACGATCTGGCGCGGGTCGCCGCCATCGCCGGGGAATGGGACGCCGGGATGTTCCTGCTTGGCATCCCGCTCCACCTCAGCGGGCGCGAGGGAAGACAGGCCGCCTGGGTCCGCGAGTTCGGCGAAAAGCTGCGTGAGTCGACAGGGCTCCCCGTGGAATACTGGGATGAAAGATGGACCACAGTCCAGGCAAATCGAGTCTTGAAGGAGAGCGGGATCAGCATCGAGAAGCGGGCGGCGGCAGTGGACCGCCTGTCGGCGGTCATCCTGCTCGAAAGCTACCTGAGCCGAAACGGCTGAAGCGGATCGCCGCCGCCGGAGCGGCCTTTGTGGCGGCGCTCGCCGCCTACGCGGCCTGGACCGTCACGCGACCGTACGCCGCTTTCACCGGCGCGGCGAACGTCGACATCCCGAAGCGAACCGGGACGCGGCAGATCGCCCGGCTCCTCGTGGCGCACGGCGTGTTGCGCGACCCGTTTCCCTTTCTCCTGCTGAAGGCGGTCCGGCCATCGGCACGGCTTCAGGCGGGAGAGTACCGCTTCACCCGGCCTGCGTCACCGGCCGAGGTCTTTGACCGGATCGCCCGGGGAGACGTCCACTTTCACGAATTTACGGTCCCGGAAGGCAGCAATATTTTCGATGTCATTCGAATCGTGTCAAAACTCGGCTTTATTTCTGAAAACGAGATCCGGTCGGCGGTCCACGACCCTGGTCCGATCCGCGACCTGGCCCCGTCGGCGGCGTCGCTGGAAGGTTACCTATATCCGTCAACTTACCGTGTGACGCGGCAGACGACGGCCCGGCAGATCACGCGCATGATGACCGACCAGTTCCGCAAAGTGTGGGCGAAGCTGGATCGGCGCCTTCCGGTCCACGAGGCGGTGACGCTGGCGTCGCTGGTCGAGAAGGAAACCGGCCTGGCGAGCGAGCGGCCGCTGGTCGCCTCCGTGTACCGAAACCGCCTGAGGCTGGGCATCCGGCTCGAGTGCGACCCCACCACGATCTACGCGGCGCTGCTCGAGGGCCGGTACCGTGGCGCGATCTATCGTTCGGACCTGGCCAGCGAGCATCCTTACAACACCTACCGGCACGCGGGACTCCCGCCCGGGCCGATCGCCAGCCCCGGGGAAGCATCGTTGCGGGCGGCCCTCGATCCGCCCGCGTCGGAATTCGTCTTCTTCGTGGCGAAGGGAGACGGCAGCGGAGGCCACCGTTTCTCGACGACCCTGGCGCAGCACACCGCCGCCGTCGCGGAGTACCGCCGTGGAAGGCAGATCAAGCAAGCGCGCGCGCTTCCATGAAATCCTGACGGCGGCCGCGCCGCGGCGCGTCGGCCTGGATTTGTGGAACCGGATGCGGGCCGAACTCGACCCGATCTCGGACAGCTACCTCCGCAACCTGTTCCGGCGCAGCGGGCTCCCCCTCGACCCTCTCGTCGAAGGCGTGCGGCAGGCGGATCTCGACGAACTGGAGAGGTCGCTGCTGGCTCTGGCGGCCGTGTATGACGGCGCACGGCAGGCGGCCGACCGCGCCACGCAGACGCGTTGCCGCCAGCTGGTGATCGAGGCGAAAGCACACGCCCGCATGGCGCTGTCGCGGGGCCGCCGGGAAAAGGCCGAGATGGTGGAGTGGATGCTTGTGTGGCTGGAAAACCCGGGCGTGTTCTCCACCTGGGTCCGGTTAAGGAAGCTCGCTATTGCAGCTCGATCGACTCCACGCGGATAATTTCACCGTCCAGACGTCCGGTGACCTTCGCCTTGAGGTCCTTCTCTTTGGTGGCGTTTTTGAGCAGTGTAAGGGCTTTCGCGTTGCCGGATTCGTTCAGCTTGACGAACCGTCCGTCGGAGAGCACCAGGCCGAACCCTCCCTTGGCACACTCGATGCTGCACTTGCGGGTGTGACTGGCCAGATCCCGCCCCTTGCACATGACGTCGACCAGGGTTCCGCTCCAGGTCTCGGCGAGAGCCGGGAGACACATCGCGAATCCGAAAACAAATCGCTTCAAGGGCAAGTCTCCTTACAGAAACAAGCATGCCGCAACCGACCGGTTGGATGCAACGGCGGAAGCGCGCCGCGCATCCTACTGGGAGGCGGGTTACCCGTCGATTCAGTTGCAGTGGGAAGCCGCCGGCGTGAGTCCGGAAACCCCTTGCCACGCTGCGGCGGCCTGTTTATACTGGCAATTTCGTAGCACCTGTGAGGATTCGGCGACCGGAATGATACCGCAACCGCACCAGGATTTCGACCCGTCGGGGCCTATGAAAGAGGCCGCCATGTTCTACGGCCTGTTTCTGCGGGGTCATTCCGCCGACGCACTCCGCCGGGATATCGACGTGCCGAAAGCGGTCCTCGAGAAGTGGCTTCGGCCGCACCGCTACGAACCCAACTTCCGCGATTCCCTGCGCCGTGTTTACACCTACCGGAAGCGCGTTCTGGCGATCTTCGACGAGCTGGTCACGAGCGAACGGATCCGGGCGCGGGTTCAATAGGGGCCGGGGCGGGCGCGGCAAAAGAGCGCGGTCCCGCCGGCGCCGGACCGGCCGGACAAAAAGCTAAACTGAAAGTCCGATGACCGCTCCCTCCATCGACACCTACGTCGAAACACACCGCCAGCGATTTCTTGACGAGCTGTTCGAGCTGTTGCGCATTCCGAGCATCTCGACCCTGCCCGAGCACGGCGGGGACGTAGCGCGGGCGGCGGCCTTCGTCGCCGCGCAGCTCGGCGGGATCGGGATGGAGAATGTGGAGATCATTCCGACGGCGCGGCACCCGCTGGTTTACGGGGAGTGGCTCCATGCGCCGGGCAAGCCGACGGTTCTCTGCTACGGACACTACGACGTTCAGCCCGCCGACCCGGTCGATCTGTGGATTTCGCCGCCCTTCGAACCCACCATCCGCGACGGCAACATCTACGCCCGTGGCGCCGTGGACGACAAGGGTCAGATGATGGCGCAGTTCAAGGCCGTCGAGACGCTCCGCGCGACCCACGGTTCGCTGCCCGTCAACGTGAAGTTTCTGATTGAAGGGGAGGAGGAGATCGGCGGGCCGAACATCGCGGCCTACGTCGCCGCTCAGGGCGAGAAGCTGAAAGCCGACGTCGCGCTGGTTTGCGACACTTCGCTGTACGCCCCGGACCTTCCGACGTTGTGCGTGGGGCTTCGCGGGCTGATCTACCTGGAAGTGACGGCGCAGGGTCCGGCGCGGGACCTGCACTCGGGGCTCTACGGCGGCGCCGCACCCAACGCCGTCGAGGGACTGGTGCGGCTGCTGGCGAAGGCGAAAGACGACGCCGGACGCCTGCGGATCGATGGAATCTACGAAGACGTGGCGGAACCGGCGCCCGCCGAGATCGCCAGCTGGCGGCGGCTGCCGTTTGACGAGAAGGCGTTCCTGGAACGCGAGGTGGGCGCCTCCAGCCTGACGGGCGAACCGGACCGGACGGTTCTCGAGCGGTTGTGGTCGCGGCCGTCTTTCGAGATCCATGGGATCGGGGGCGGATTCACGGGAGCAGGTTCGAAGACCGTCATTCCGGCGCAGGCGACGGCGAAGGTGAGCTTCCGGGTGGTGCCCAACCAGGATCCGGAGAAGGTGATCGGGGTGTTTACCGATTGGGCCGCGCGAAACGCGCCGGCGGGCGTCACGGTCTCTGTGAAGGCGCTGGGCATGGGTCCGGCGGTGGTTGTCGATCCGGATCATCCCGCCGTCCGAGTGGCCGCGGAGGTGATGGCCGAAGTCTTCGGAAAGCCGGTTGTCTACACCCGGTCCGGCGGGTCCGTGCCGGTCGTGGCCGACTTCGCACGGCGGCTGGGACTGGGAACGGTGATGATGGGATTCGGCCTGCCCGACGACGCTCTGCACTCTCCGAACGAGAAGTTCCGGCTGGAAAACTATTACACTGGCATCAGGACTATTGCCCGGTTCCTGGCGCGGTACGGGCAAGCCTGAGGTCGCGGAACCCGGACGCACAGGCCGGGAACTCAGATGGCAAAAACCTTGGAACGCTCGCCGGAATCGCGGTCTGCATCCACGCCCGAGGACTCGTCTCAGGCGAAAAGCGTCGTGCGCTCGGCAGGGCTGATGTCGGTGGCGACGATGCTCAGCCGGGTCACGGGGCTGGTTCGGGAGATGGTGATGGCGTCGCTGTTCGGCGCGCGGCCGGAGGCGGACGCCTTCCGGCTGGCCTTCACGCTTCCGAACCTGACGCGCGACCTGTTCGCCGAGGGCGCGCTGTCGGCCGCCTTCGTTCCCACTTTCACCGAGTATCTGACGCTGAAGGGCAAGGAACAGGCGGCGCGTCTGGCCAACCTGGTGGCCACGGCTGTCATCCTGATCGTGGGATCCGTGTCGCTGCTCGGAGTGCTGGGCGCGCCGGTTCTGGTGGGGCTGTTCGCGCCGGGTTTCGGCAACACGCCGGGAAAGACGGATCTGGCGATCCACCTGACGCGAATCATGTTCCCGTTCCTGCTGCTGGTGGCGCTGGCGGCGCAGGCGATGGGAGTGCTCAACGCGTGCAACCAGTTCGGGGTGCCGGCGCTGGCGTCGTCCCTGTTCAACGTGATCTCGGTGGTCAGCGGGCTGGCGCTCGGCTACGTGGCCGGGCCGCGAGTGGGTCTGTCACCGATCGAAGGGATGGCGTGGGGCGTCGTCATCGGCGGCGCGTGCCAGTTGTTCGGGCAGATGCCGAGCATGGTGCGCAAGGGATTTTCGTTCCGTCCCGCCATCGACTGGTCGCACCCGGGGCTGCGCCAGATCGTCCGGCTGATGGGCCCGGCCGTGCTGGGCGGGGCGGCCGTTCAGATCAACGTTTTTGTCAACACGAACCTGGCCACCGGAATCATCGATCCGGTCCGGGGCGCCGACGGCGCGGTGAGCTGGCTCCAGTACGCGTTCCGGTTCTTCCAGTTGCCGCTCGGCCTGTTCGGAGTGGCATTGGCCTCGGCCACTACGCCGGCGATTTCGCGCAGCTTCGCCTCCGGCAACCACGAGGAGTTCCGGCGGACGCTGTCGCGGTCGCTGGGCGTGGTGCTGTTGATGACGGTTCCCAGTTCGATCGGCCTGGTGGTGCTCGGAGGGGACATGATCTCGGCCGTGTTCGAGCACGGCGAGTTCGACAGCTACGACGCGCGGCAGACGGCGCTGGCGCTGAGCTACTACGCCATCGGACTGGTCAGCTATTCGGGGGCGAAGCTGTTGACCCCGGCATTCTACACGCTGAAGGATTCGCGCACGCCGATGCTGGTGAGCCTCGGCTCGATCGCGATCAACTTCGTCGTCGCAACGGGGCTGGTGCGGCTGACCGGCCTCGGCCACGCCGGGCTGGCGCTGTCCACATCGGCGGTGGCGACGTTCAGCTTCCTTTGCCTGTTCGCGATTTTGCGCGCGCGGATTGGCGGCATCTACGGGCGCGGCCTGGCCGGCAGCGCGCTGCGCATGGCGGTGGCGGGGGCGGCTATGGGCCTGGCCGTCTCGGCGATGCAACTCGCCATTCACAGCTGGATGGGCGCGGGCCGGTGGTCGAGCCTGGTCAACCTCGCCGTTTGCGTTCCGGCGGGATTGGGCGTTTTCTACGCGGTGTGCCGTCTGCTGCGGGTGGCCGAACTCGATCTCGCCGTCGCCGGAATGATGGGACCGTTTCAGAGATGGATTCCGGGGTTCCGTGCTAGAGTGTAGGGGAACCCATACAAATGAGCCGCGACATCGAGCTGATCGTGAAGGTTCAAGGCCTCGACATCAAGGCGGCGGACCTGAGGAAAGAGATCTCGGCGTTGCCCGAGCAGGTGGCGAGGATTGAAAAGGCCCTCGAAATCCACCAGCGGAAGCTGGACGCGGACAAGGCCATGCTGGCCGCCAACCAGAAAGAGCGGCGGCAGGCGGACCTGGAAATCCAGGCCCAGCAGCAGAAGATCTCCAAACTCCGCGACCAGATGCTGTCGGCCAAAACCAACGAGCAGTACCGCGCCTTCCAGGTTGAAATCGAATACTGCGAGACGGAGATCCGGCGGCACGAGGACCGGGTGATCGAGTTGATGGCCGCCTCCGAGCCGCTCGAGGCCAACGTGAAGGCGGCCGAAGTGGCGCTGAAGACGGAAAAGGCGGAAGTGGAACGGCAGAAGCAGGAAGCGCGGGAGCGGACCGCCGCCGACCAGAAGGCTCTCGAGGAGGTCCTCGCCCGTCGGAAGGCGCTGATCGCCCAGGTTTCTCCGCAACTGGCGGCGGCGTATGAAAAGCTGAACAAGCGCTACAAGGGCGTCGTCATGAGCGACGGCACCAAGGGCCGCTGTTCGGTGTGCCACATGGAGATCCGGCCGCAGTTGGCGCAGGAATTGCGGAAGGGCGACCGCATCTGCACGTGCGAGAGCTGCAACCGGATTCTGTTCTACAATCCCCCCACCGCCTTCGACGCCGACATCGGCGGTCCGATGCCCGCCGGGCAGGGCGGAACCCGCGTCGACATGTCGTAGCCAGCACATGCCGCTGACACGCCGGCGCTTTTCAGGCGCGGCGCTCCTTGGCCTGACGCGAAAATCCGGCCGCGCGATTCCGGGCGGCTTCGCGGACCGCTCCCATGAAGCCGGACACAGGTTGCGCGACGGCGCGACGGCGCCGGCGCCGCGCGACCGGAGGCGGATTCCGGCCGTCATCGTCGGCGGCGGCATAGCCGGACTGAGCGCGGCGTGGCGGTTCCAGAAGCGCGGCTTTCGCGACTTCGTGGTGCTTGAAATGGAAGCGCAAGCGGGCGGGAACGCGCGGTGGGGGGAGAACGAAATCACGGGCTTCCCGTGGGCCGCCCACTACGTGCCGCTGCCCGGGCCGGGAGCGCCGCTGGTGCGCGAAATGATGGCCGACCTGGGAGTCCTGCGCGGCGGTGAGTGGGAGGAACGGTATCTTTGCCACTCGCCCCAGGAGCGTCTGTACCTGCATGGGCGCTGGCAGGAAGGCCTCGAGCCGGATGTGGGCGCTACCAACGCGGACCGGGATCAGTACCGCCGGTTCCACGAAAAGATGGAGGAGTTCTCGAGATCCGGAGAGTTCCGGATTCCCATGGAAACGGGCGCGCGGCGACAGACCGGCCTTGACCGCCTGCCGATGCGGGAATGGCTGCGAGAGCAGCGCTTCGACTCGCCCTACCTGCTGTGGCTGGTCGACTATGCCTGCCGCGACGACTATGGCGCCCGCGCCGCGGACACTTCGGCCTGGGCCGGGATCCACTATTTCGCCGCGCGGAGCCGGGAAAGCGAGCGCGGTCCGCTGACGTGGCCGGAAGGGAACGGGTGGATCGTCCGGCGCCTGATGGACCGCCTGGGAGGCGCTGTCCGGACGGGCGCATTCGTCCACCGGATCATGCGGGCCGGGTCCCGATGGCGCGTGTGGACGGCGCAGCAGGAGTACGAAGCCGAGGCGGTCGTCTTCGCCGCGCCCACCTTTCTCGCCCGCTACATGATGGAAGAAGCGCCGCGGTGGGAGTGCGTCTATTCGCCGTGGCTGACGGCGAACCTGACTTTGGAGCGGCCCCCACGGGACCGGGGGCCGGCGCCGCCGTCGTGGGACAACGTCATTTTCAAGTCGCCGGCGCTCGGATATGTGGTGGCGACGCACCAGTCTCTGCGGTCCCACGTGGACCGCTCGGTGTGGACCTACTACTGGGCGCTGGCCGACGGGCCCCCGGCGGCCAACCGCCGGAGGCTGCTCGAGACGCCGTGGGAAACATGGAAGGAGGCGATCCTCGACGACCTGGCGCAGGCTCATCCCGACATTCGGGACTGCGTGAGCCGGATCGACATCATGAGGCTGGGTCACGCCATGCCGCGCCCGACGCCGGGATTCCTGAGCCGGCGCCGGCCGCAGTCCGGATCGCTGTTCTGGGCGAACTCCGACCAGAGTGGAATTCCCCTTTTCGAAGAGGCGCAGTATCGCGGAGCGGGCGCCGCCGACGCCGCCCTGCGCCTGCTCGGAAAGGCCTGAGGGCGGGCGGCGCGGTAGGCCGAGTCCGTGGCGGGCCGGGTTCGGACCGCCTGTTACAATCGGGGTTGGTTGACCGACTCACAGCTCACGTCAAAGCCGCGGGTTGAGCGTCCAAGCTGAGTCCAAAGTTGTTGGACCAGGTGCTCTGCCGCGTGCCTCGCGTGGTGAATCCGAATGTTCTGGTCGGCTACGAGACAGCCGACGACGCCGGAGTGTATCGATTGAGCGATTCGCTCGCTCTGGTGCAAACAGTGGACTTCTTCACTCCGATCGTGGACGACCCGCACACCTATGGCGCCATCGCAGCGGCCAATTCCCTCTCCGACGTCTACGCGATGGGAGGCGTCCCGATCTCGGCGCTCTCGATCGTGGCGTTTCCGGCCGGAGGCGACATGGATGTTCTGCGGCGCATCCTGACCGGCGGAGCGGAGAAGATCGCCGAGTCCGGCGCGGTGATCCTTGGCGGCCACTCGGTTTCCGACAGCGAGATCAAGTTCGGTTATTCCGTGACCGGAACCGTTCATCCGCGGCGGATCTGGGCCAACGCCACGGCCCGGGCAGGCGACGTGCTGATCCTCACCAAGCCTCTGGGAACGGGAGTGATCTCGACGGCCCTCAAGCGCGGGCTCGCGGCGGAGCCGCACGTGGAGCGGGCCGTTGCCTCGATGCTGACGCTGAATCGCGCTGCGGCCGAGGCGGCCGCGGATCTGGAGGTGCACGGCTGCACCGACATCACGGGCTTCGGACTGCTGGGGCACGGCCGCGAGATGGCGAACGGCAGCCGCGTCAGCATCGAGCTGGAAGCGGCGGCGGTGGCCCTGCTCGACGGCGCTCTCGACTACGCCCGGGCCGGCGCGATTCCGGGAGGACTCAAGAGCAACCGCGAGTTCGCCTCGCCGGCGGTCGCGGCCGCCGCCGGCGTCGATCCGCCCCTGCTCGACCTCCTCTACGACCCGCAAACCTCAGGAGGCCTGCTGCTTTCCATGAGCGTCGCGGATGCGCCGCGGTTCCTCGAACGGTTTCCGGCGGGGCGCATCGTCGGCACGGTCACGCCGCGGCGCGAGTTCGCCATCTACGTCGCATGAGCAGGAACAACCCGATCATTGTTGCTCTGGATGTGCCGTCGGCCCAAGAGGCGCTCGAACTGGTGGAGTGCATCGGCGACGGCGCGGGCATGTACAAAGTAGGCATGGAACTGTACGCGGCCGCGGGCCCGGACCTGGTGCGGGAACTGCGCGCGCGGCGGCGCGAAGTGTTCCTCGACATGAAGTTCTACGACATCCCGGAGACCGTCCGGCGGGCGACGGCGCAGGTGGCGCGCCTGGACGTGCAACTGTTGACCGTGCACGGGTCGCGCGCGGTGATGCGCGCCGCGGTGGAGGGAAAGGGAGGGTCAGCGCTTGGTCTGCTGGCGGTGACGGTGCTGACGTCGTTCGACGAGGACGATCTGGCGGACCTGGGGTATCCGTGCGCGGCCGCGGAACTGGTGAAACTGCGTGTGCGCAAGGCGAAGGAGGCGGGCGTCGACGGCGTGGTCTGCTCGCCCCTCGAAGTGGCGGCGGTTCGCGAGGCGATGGGTCCGCACGCCGTGCTGGTGACGCCGGGGGTAAGGTCGGCCGGCGCCGGCGCGGGAGATCAGAAGCGGGTCGCGACACCGGCGGAGGCAATGCGAGGCGGGGCCACGTTCGTGGTCATCGGGCGGCAGATCACCCGCGCGCCGGATCCCGCCGCGGAGGCGCGGCGGGTTCTCGCCGAGTTGAAAAGCGGCTAGCGAGGCGGCGGCGTGTCAGGCGGCCAGGACGCGCTCGATGAGACGGGCCGCCTGCCGGGCCCGCATTTCCGCGTACGGACTGATCCCGGAGCGGTTGCCGAAATCGAGCCCCGGGACATGGCAGATGTAAGCCTGGCCCCGGAACCGGAACCGCAAGCGGGCGTCTTCGACGATCCGGCCGGGCAACGTGCGCGGCCCCGCCGGTTCGATCCAGGGTTCCCCCAGCTGTTCGGCGGCGTCGATGAAGACCACGTCTTCAGCCGAGGCGATCTCTTCAGCGAGAACAGGCGAAAGTTCCCGGACGTCGTGCATGTAGACGTTCGGGCCGGGGTTGGCCAGCAATTCCAGAACGCGATGGGCGACGGCCCGGTCCCCGTGGCGGTTATCACCAGTGGCAATCAATACGTGCATGTGCCCCAGACGCCTCCTGTTGAGACGTTCGAATCGAATTACTGTATGCACATGAGACGCCAGTCGCCGGAAGACTTATTCCGGAGATTTGTTCAGCAGCTGGAGAAAGGCGCGCGCGGCGTGGCTCAGGGCGCGGCGGGCCGGATGAACCAGCCGGATCTGCCGCTCGACGTGGCAGAGTTCCTCAACGCGAACTTCTTTCAGGGTTTCCTGCGACACTTCCTGATTGACGCACATCCGCGGCAGGAAGGCGACTCCTTCGTTTCGTTGCACGAGCTTGCGGATCGTTTCGACGGTAGGCATCTCGACATCCATGTTGAGGGGAACCTTATGGCGCTGAAATTCGCGGATCACGATCTCCCGATAGGGTGAAATGACGTTGTGGGCGATGAAGGTTTCCTGCCCCAGTTCCGTGATCGAAACCGATTTCCGGCTGGCCAGCCGGTGCCGGGGCGAAACGACAAAAGCCAGATGATCCGTGTAGATGACGATGCTCACGAGGCGGTCATCGTTAGGGTCGTAGGTGAGCATGCCGAGTTCGAGGTCGCCGTCGACCAACTGCGCCGGAATTCTGCTCGACAGCGAACGCCGCACCTGGACCTTGACCTTCGGGTAGAGCCGCCGGTACTCCTGAATGTGCGGCAGCAGGTAGAGCGAAGTGGATTCGTTGGCGCCGATGATCAGCCGGCCCGACGAATTGTCGCGGAGTTCCGAGAGAGCATTTTCGAGTTCCCGCTCGAGGTTTTCAAACCGCCGGGCGTATTCGGCGACAATGCGGCCGGCGTCGGTCAACAGCAGGTCCTTCGCGGACCGGTCAATCAGCTTTTCGCCGATCTCGGTTTCCAGGCGCTGTACCGCCAGTGAGACGGCGGGTTGGGTTCGGAAGAGTTTTTCCGCCGCCCGCGAGAACGACTTCTCATTGGCGACGGCGAGGAAGACCCGCAGCGAATGGAGCTCCATAGATTCGGGTTATCGATCGCGATTATAACATAAGTAATTATATCTTCTAATGATGACATTAGCTACATCCCGTCCTCCGGGATGCTGAGAGCCGAGAGATCTGCGCGACCGGTGTGAAGTATCGACGCCTCCCGCCCGATGGCTAGGGTAAGCCACTTAGCCATGCCGAGGAGAGCAGCAGAAGCGCAGCCGCCTGCTCTGCCGTCTGCCATGACGCCAGAGATCACGCACAAGTCTGTGCTGGAAAACGGTATTCGCGTCCTTACACACCCGATGGAAGGGAGCCGGTGGGCGGCGATCGGGATTCTGATTGAATGCGGAACACGAGATGAAGCCCAGGGCGAGCATGGGCTGGCACAACTGACCGAGCGGGTGCTGTTTCAGGGCGCAGGGCGCCGGAGCGGCCTGGAGATCGCCAGGGAGATCGCGCGAACCGGTGGCGAATGCGGCGGGGTGACAAGCCGGGACTACACGTTATGTTTCGCCCGGGTGGGCTGTGAAAACGTCGGTCCGGCGCTCGAACTCCTCGCGGATGTAGTTCAGAATCCGGTCTTTCCGGCGGAAGACATCGAGATGGAAAAGCGCGTGATCCTGCGCGAGATGGAGATGGTGCGGGACACTCCGGCGCGGCTGGCGCGGGAACAGCTTCTGGCCGGGGTGTGGGGGGAACACGCACTGGGGCGACCGGTGGCGGGCAGCCCCAAGGCATTGAAGCGGCTCGACCGAAACAGCATCGCTTCCTTTCATGAGCGCCATTACCGGCCGGGCCGGATCATCGTGTCGGCGGCGGGCCCGTTGTCGCACGAGAGTTTTGTAACGAGGGCAAGCGATTGTTTCTGGCGTCTCAAAGGGGAGACGACGCCACGGCTGCCCAATCCGGGCCTGTGGCGGGAGGCAACGATGCGGGCGGCGCTCGACAGCCGCCAGTCCTACTTCTGCGTCGGCCTTCCGGCGGCGCCCTGCGGGCACCCCGGGCGGCACCTGTTCGACCTTCTGGACAGAGTTCTCGGAGGGGGGACGAGTTCGCGCCTGTACCGCCGGCTGCGGAACGAACTGGGCCTGGTTTACGACGTCCGCTCCGAGTATCTTTCCTACCGCGACGGGGGAATGTGGATGGTGGAAGGGACGGCAGCGCCTGAGTTCGAACAGCAGGCGGTCTCTGCCGTGCTGGAACAACTGGAAGACCTTGGAGACCGCGGAGTCGACGAGGAGGAACTGTGGATCGCCAAGAGGAAAATCCATTGCAGGCTGGCGATGGGCTCCCAGGACCCCTACAGGGTCATGAGGAGAAGCGCGACGCAAGAAACCTATTTCGGAAAGACAATACCCCTGGACCTAATAAGGCATTCGGTCGATAGAGTGGGACAAGAGCAGATCGCGAGCGCAGCCGAGCAATACCTGTGCGGATCGCTGCCGGAGGCCGGCGTGGTGTGCGTCGGGCCTGGACCGGCCAGCGGCGACCGCGCCATCGCGGCGGCGGTCGGGAGGTTGCGGAGGCGCCGGCCGCGGCACGTGCAATAGGGATGGCCAGGCGTGAGGAGATGAAGGATTGAGTGGAAAGGCGCATGGATCTTTCCGGTCGGCGGGAGGACAGGGAACCGGGCAGTTCCTGACGTGACATCGAATGGTTCAGGATGGACAGACGGAACAACCCGGAATCGGACGCGCCACAGAGCTGCTACGGGAAGCGGTCGCAGCGGCCCGCGCCGGCGAGAAGCGCCAGGCCCGATCGACTTTGCAGGAGTTGCTCTCGATCGATCCGGACAATGAGCAGGGCCTGCTCTGGGCGGCCGCGCTGTCGGACTCGATGGACGGGGCATTCTGGTTTTTGCAGAGGCTGCTCCAGGTAAACCCCCAGAACGCGCAGGCGGCGAACATACTCTCGATGCACGAGGCACGGCAGGCGACGCAGGAGGCGACGGGTCCGGATGCCGCGATGGTGAACGCGGCCGTGATCGAGGCCTGCGCCGAGGCGAGGAAGGCGCCGCCCAAGCCACGCTGGCAGTGTCCGCTCTGCCTGGTTGAAGCGGTCGAGCCGCCGCGCCGCTGTCCCCGGTGCTGCGCCATACCGACGATCAATGACCTGAGGGTCATCGCCAGCAACGAAGGAGTCGATGAGAAGCTGCTCAACGAGGCGGTTCGGGATCTCTCCAAGCGGGTGACGGCGGAGCCGAGCTTCGAAGTTTACTTCACGCTGGGCCTGGCGCTGCTGAACCTGAAGCGGTCCGCGGAAGCGCTCGGGTGGCTGAGGAAAGCGTCCGAGACGCGGCCCGCCGACAGATCGGTGCGCATGGTGGTCCACCTGCTCGAGCAGCGGAAGCTGATTCTCGTCGTGGATGACAGTCCGACGGTCCGCAAGGTGGTCTCGACCATTCTGGAGCAGAACGGCTACCGGGCGATCACCGCGTCCGACGGAATGCAGGCGCTGTCGCGGTTCAACGAGTGCACTCCGGACCTGATCCTGCTGGACATCACGATGCCCCGGATGGATGGCTACGAACTGTGCCGGGTGCTCAAGAAGAATCCGTACCTGCATAAGATTCCGATCCTGATGCTGTCGGGCAACGACGGACTGGTGAGCAAGGTCAAGAGCAAGCTCGCGGGGGCGGCAGACTATCTGACCAAGCCGCTTGACGAGGAGACGTTGCTCGACGCCCTGAACAGCTACCTGCTGCCGGCCGGGACCGAGACTACTCATTGAACGCACGGGAGGGAAGAAGGAGGACATGGGATGCACATGCCTGGCGCCGGCTGGCGGGAAGCCGGCCCTGCACGTGCGGGACCGGGGTGGCCTGAGGCTCGCCGTGCAAGCCGGGACGGAGACCATCGAAACGGCCGACGAGCCGCATCCGTAGAGGACCTGTCATGCGGGACACCAATCCAGACTTTTCCTCATTCGCTCTGGGAGGGGAAGACGACTCCCCGCTGGGAGGGCTTCTTGCCGACCTGCTTCGGCAGTGGGAGGACCTAGATGCTCCCCACCCCGGGCCGGCGCAGCCGCCGGACGGACCGGGCGCATGGCGCCGCTATCCCACAGCCGCTCCGGCGCCATGGGAGGAACCGGATGCGAGGGCCCTCGGCCGGCTCGCCGCAGCGACCGCCGCCGCTGTAGCGGGACCAGACGTCGCCGGCGGGGGACGTGGGGATTCCGGAAAGGCGGCCTACACGGACAGGGAGGCGGCCTGCGGCGACAACGGAGGCGCACGCCATCAAGAAGAAGCAGACAATGCGCGGGCTTCCCAGCCGGACGCGGCGCGCGCATCGGCCGGGCGCGCAGAGGAGCTTCCCGTGGACGTGGGCGTGAGCCCGGCGGAGGCAGCCGCGGAAGCAGGCGAGGAGACCACGGACACGGCCGCCGCGGCGGAGGAGTCCTTGACGGCCGCAGAGCCGGTGGGAACGGCTGAGCCGGCAGACTTCATCGCCGAGTCCGAGGATGAGCGGGTCGCGGAAGGTGAATCGGCCGGGGAGGCCCGGGAGGCCAAAGCGGACGAGCAGGTTGCCACTGAGGAATCCGCGGCGGCGGATGCCTCGGCGGACATCAACAGCGGGGAAACGGGTCCGGCAGGGGATCGGGAATCCGTCCGCGCCGCAGCTCCGGCCGAGGCGCCGGAGGCGGGGTCCCACGCGGAGGATGTCGCGCCGGAGGCGAGCCCGTCCGCGGAGACGAATCAGGTACCGGCGGGCGGGCCGGCGCCAGGATGCGGCGAGCCCGAAGCAGCCGGGACGGAGCCCCCGGCGATGACGGGACGGGAAACTCCGGCCGACGAATCCGGACTCGCGGCAGAGCAGAAGGCCCAAGCCGTCATTCCCCTGGCGGCGATGGAACCAGACGACGTCTCTGACATCTCACAGCAGGCCGCGGACGCTCCGGCGGGAACCTCCATTGAGTTTCGCGATGAGCCGTCCCGGCCGCCGAGGCAGGACAACGGATACGCGGGCGTCCTTTTCCTCGAGGAGGACGAGGGCGGTCCGCTGTTCGAGCCGGTGGCCGACATGGCAGGGATGCCGCCAGCAGTCGAAGCTCAGGCATGGAGCGCGGAGCCCGATCAGAATCCGCCACACGGGGGCGGGGGGCCGGGGGCAACGGAGGAGGACTCCGCTCCGGATGAGCCCGCGGCGCCTTCCGCACACCAGACCGCCGCGGCGCCGGTTCTCCCCGAGCCTGCGTTGTTTCTCGTCTTCGAGACCGGAGGCAGCCGATTCGCGCTGCCCGCCGGCAGCGTGGAGCAGGCAGCGCAGATGCCGACGATCACCCGGGCGCCGTGGATGCCCGCGTTTGCGCGCGGGCTGATCAGTCTGCGCGGCGAGATCCTGCCGCTGTTCGACCTGGCGAGCCTGATGGGAATCCGGCTTTCAAGCGGCGGACGCGGCGAGAAGCTGATCGTGGTTCGCACGGGCAGGTTCGCCGAGGCGGCGGCGTTCGCAGTAGATTCCGTCACCGGGACCGCGAGTCTCGAGGCGGGCGAAGCGGCCGGCGCGCTGCGCTTCCTCGACGAGCGCACCCGGCAGGTGGTGGCGGGCATCGCCGCGCACGGGGAAAGACTGGTGACGGCGCTCGACCCGGAGCGCCTCTTCCAGTACGCCGAACAGCGGGCGAAGGCTTCCGGGGCTGGCGCGACGCCCCGGTGAGGGAAGACCAGTGATGGAGGATGTTCCACTATGTTCGGGCCGCTGAAAATCCGGCAGAAATTCGGCCTGGTCACCCTTGTGGCCGTGATCTCGGCGGCGGCGCTGGGATACGAGATCATTCGCTCCGCCGAAGGACAGATCGAATTCACGCGGCGCGAGTTGGCCGGCAGTGACTATCTGGACGCGGCGCGGCGCCTGCTGGTGCACGTGGCGGAGCACCGGGCGGCGGTGAACGCGGTGGCCAACGGCGACCCCACGTATCGCGAGCAGGCGATGCGGGCGGCCGAGTCGATTGAAGCGGACCTGCGGTCGCTTACGAGCATCGACGGGCGGGCCGGAGCGCGGGAAGCGGGAAAGGAGATCGTCGCCGCGTGGGCTGCGCTGCGGCCGCGCGCCTTCACGCAGGCGCCTCTACAGGGCTTTGAAGAGCACAGCAGGCTCACCGCTCTCATCGCCGAAGCGTTCCGGAAAGCCGGGGAAAACTCAAACCTTTCTGTCGATCCGGACCTTGACACGAATCAACTCGCCGATGGGCTGGTGTCGGCGCTTCCGGCCGCGATCGAGGCGGCGGCCCAGCTGGGCGCCTACGCCGGCGGCATCGCGGTGCGGGCGAGGCCGGCCGCGCCGGACGAGGCCGCACACATCGCCGGACTGGCGCGCGTGGCCACCGTCCTCCAGGAAGCGGCCCATCGCCACATGCAGAAGACGATCCGCCGCAGCCCCGCGCTCGAGGCGAAGCTGGCCGATCCGCTCGGGCAGGCCAACGAGAGCTTCCAACGGCTCCACCAGTCCGCCGGACGGGGCGTTCTGATCACAGGACGCACGCTGTATGACGTCAACGCACAGGCCCTCAAGGACCAGTCGCACCTGTTCGAGGCGGCCAACTCGGAACTTCGTGAGCTGCTTGAGAAAAGGATCGTCAAGATCGAGGAGGCCAGAAACATTCACGTCGGCGCGACGGCCGCGGCCGCGATCCTTCTGGCGGGCCTGCTGTTCGGCTTGTCGAGAGGCATCACCGCGCAGGTGAACGCCATGACGCGGACGCTGACTCTGGCTGACGGGGGCGATGCCGGGGCGAGGTGCGACGTATTATCCAGAGACGAATTGGGGAAGGCGGCGTCCGGGTTGAACACGATCCTGGCCGGCAGGGAAGCTCTGATGGAAAGCCGCGAGGAACGCGACCAGATGCAGGCCCGTATCCGGAAGCTGCTTGCCGAGGTCAGCCCGGCGGCCAGGGGAGATCTCAGCCGGGACGCCGACGTCTCCGACGAGGTCACGGGACCGATCGCCGAATCGTTCAACCGGGTGACAGCGGCGTTGCGCCAGATGGTCGCGCTGGCGCAGCGCACCGCCCAGGAGATGTCGAGGACCGCGAGCGTGGCCAAGCGGAACGCCGAGTCCTCGACAGCGCAGTGCGCAGAGCAGTCGGCGCAAATTCTGGAGGCGTCGCGAACCGGAACGACGATGGTCGCGTCGTTCCAGGAGATCGCCAGGACGGCGGCCCGGGCTGCGCAAGCGGCCGAGGAGACGCTGGCCGGCGCCCAACAGGGCGCCGAGATGGCCACCCGGGCGATCGAAGGGATGAACGCGATCCGCGCGCAGGTCCAGGAGGCGGCGACCAGAATCCGGACAGTCGAAGACAGCACCCAGGAAATCGGGGAGACCGTGCAGTTGATCCGCGACATCGCGGAGCGGACGAGCCTGCTCGCGCTGAACGCGTCGATTCAGGCGGCCAAGGCGGGAGACGCCGGGAAGGGATTCGCGGCGGTGGCGGAGGAAATCGAGCGGCTGGCGGACCGGGCCGGGAAGTCGACCCGGCGCATCGCGTCCCTGATTCAGTCCGTCCAAAGAGAAACCCACGAAGCGGCGTCCGCGATGGAGGAAACCACGCGGGCGGCGGCGGGAGGAGCGCAGTGGACGGGCGCCGCCGGCCAGAAGCTGGCGCGGATCGAGCAGCCGTCGCGCGAAATCGCCGGGCTTGCCGGGGTCATCTCGGCTTCGGCCGAAGGGCAGGCCTCCCGCGCCGAGCAGATGGTTCAGGAAATGGCGGACCTTTCGCGCGTTTCGCTCGAAGCGGCGGAGCAGACGCGGCAGACGGCGGCGGCGACGGGCAAGCTGGCGGCGCTGGCCGAAGAATTGAGCGAGTCGGTGAGCCGCTTCCAACTGCCGGCCGGGAAAGTGGCGGCATGACGGGAAGAGAGTCCGCGGCGGCACGCGGGGGGAAAGGGAAGAAGCGATGGCGGATCTCGAAGATGCGAATCTGATGCAGGCTTTCCTCGAGGAGGCCAAGGCCTATCTGCCGCAGATGGAGGAGCATCTCGCCCTGCTGCGCGTTGACGCCGGCAACGAAACCGCGAGAACGAGGCTCCGGTGGCTGGCCCACGATCTGCGGGGGGCGGGCGCGGTGGTGGGTTTGCGGGAAGTGGCGGCGATCGCGGCGGGAATCGAAGACGTTTGCCAGCAGCTGGCCGAGGGACAGATGGCGTTCGACGATTCGCTGGCCGAACTGCTTCGTCAGGGTCTGGGGCGGATGCACGACTCGCTGGCGGCCGCCGAAGTGGTTCCCGGCGAGCCGGCCAGCCGCCGGGCCGAGCACAGCGGCAGCGGACAGGAGCCGGATCCGGAGAACATACCTCCGGACGTGCTCGAGGCTGTGCTGGCGGAGACCGTCGAGCACCTGCGGGCCGTTGGGGTAAAGCTCTTCCACCCCGGCCGGGAGAGCGAGACGAAACAGCGGCTGCTGGAGGCACGCCGGAGCGTTCACACGATCAAAGGGGCGACAGGCATGGCGGGCCTGGCGCCGGTGAGCCGCATCGCGCACCGGATGGAGGACCTACTCGACATGCTCTACGCGCAGCCCGGGCCTCCGGGCAGCGAGCACCTTCAACTTCTGTACGACACCTACGACCTCGTCACCGACGCCGTGATTGCGCGGGGAGCCGTGGGGCGCTTCCGGGAAAGAATGGCGGAGATCGAGGCGCGATACGATCTGGCGCTGACGCGGGAGACAACGAAGGCCGACCGGCAGGCGGCGCCGGGCGCGGCGGAACCGGAGGCCGCAGCCGGGGTGACGCCCCCGCCTGTGCCGGCGCGGCCAGCCGGCGAGATTCCGATCGACCGGCTGGACAGCCTGATGGAACTCCTCACCGAAAGCTCGGCAGGCCGGTCCGCCTTCGGGCAGGAACTGGGCCGCCACCAGCGCCAGGTGGCCGAGTTGAACGCGCGCCTGCAAAGGCTGCGGACCATTGTGGCGCGAATCGCGGCGGTGGAGTGTGCCGGGCAGGACCCCGGCGGGCAGGCGCTGTGGAGAGAAGTGCTCGAAGCCGCCGGTGACGCGGCAGCGGCCGGGGTCCAACTGGAAGGGTTCGCCACCGGCTGCGAGGACTTCCTCGACCGCCAATCGCAGCTGGCGAGCGAGGTCCATGACAAGGTGTTGCAACTGCGCCTGGCGCCGCTGACGGCCCTCTCCGGCCGGCTTACCCGCACGGTTCAAGCGGCCGCGCGCGAGTTGGGCAAGCAGGCCGGGCTCGAGATCCTTCCCTCCAGGGTGCGGTTGGACCGGGAACTGGCCGAACGGCTTACGGTCCCGCTCGAGCACCTGCTGAGAAACGCCGTGGCCCACGGCATCGAACCGCCGGAGGCCCGCATCGCGGCAGGCAAGCCCATCGAGGGGAGAATCGTCCTGACAGCATGGCAGGAGGGGACGGCCGTCACGCTGCGGCTGGAAGACGACGGCGCCGGTGTGGACGTGGCGGGGGTCCGAAGGGAAGTTGTCCGCCGCGGCATTCACACCGAGGCGGAAGCGGCGGCGATGACGGAGGAGGAGATTCTCAATGCCATTTTCGCGCCGGGGCTGAGCACAGTGCGGCAGGCGGACAGCGTCTGCGGCCGCGGCATCGGGCTCGACGTCGTCAAAAGCAGCATCGAGGGCGTTGGCGGGGTCATCACGGCGGCTTCGCGCCCCGGCGCGGGCGCCTGTTTCGAGATCCGCCTGCCGAGGACCACGGTTGTCACCCGGGTGCTGCTGGTGTCGGCGGGAGGGCAGCCGTTCGCTCTGCCGCTCGGTGCGATCAAGGAAGCCGTGACCGTGCAGCCGGGCCAGGCGGACACGGCTTGCGGCGCAGCCGTGCTGCGGCTGGACGGCCGGATCATTCCCGTGGTGCGCCTGGACGAAGCGCTGTCGATGGCCAGCGGCACAGCCGCTGAGGCCGGGGCACGACGGGCTGTCCTGATCGAGGCAGGAGCGCAAGAGTACGCCATCGAGGTGGATCGCGTCTTCGATGCGCGCGATGCCGTTGTGAAGCCGCCCGGCCGGCTGTGGGGGGTCCATCCGGCGATTGAAGGCGCCACGGCTCTCGGTGACGGGACGGTGGCGCTGGTGCTCAACCCGGCGGCACTGGCGGCCGGCTTTCGGGGTCCGGCCCCGGATTCGCCACGGGGCAGGCCGCGGCGGAGGGCCGTTCTCAATGTCCTCATCGTGGATGATTCCCCGCTGGTGCGGCGCACGGCCGCACACGCCGCCCGCGAGGCGGGCTGGAACCCTGTCCTGGCAGGAGATGGACGGGAAGCGATTGAGATTCTGAGCGAGCGCGAAGAGGCGCCGGACGCGATCGTCCTCGACCTCGAGATGCCGCGCATGGACGGATTCCAACTGGCGGCATGGCTCCGGCGACGGCCCGCCTACGAGCAGGCGCCGATCGTGGCGCTGACGTCGAACGTCTCAGAACAGGCGCGGCGAGAGGCGATCGCAGCGGGAGCCGCCTGCTGCGTGGAGAAGCCGCTGGTCCCGGAGGCCCTCATCGAGGCGATTCGCCGGGCCGTCGAGCCGGCGGGCTGACAGCGCCGCGGCCGGGACCCGGGACAACGGGAACTCAGGCCCGGATTTCCGCGTTCACGCGGTCCCGGAGCGCCTTCATGTATCCGAGCGTGTAAGCGTTGTTGGCGTGAGGATAGCCGCCGCCGGGCACGTGATCGGGCACGATGATTCCGTCGAAGTTCACTTTGCGGAGCGCTTTCATCACTTCGTACATGTCCATGTAGCCCGAGTCGACGAAGGCCTCTCGGAACTTCGGCAGGGGAGCGGTGACATTGCGGAAATGCACCTTGAACAGCTTCTTCCTGGCGCCGAACGACAGGGCGGCTTCGACGGGAGACTTGCCCATTCTGCGGCCCCCTTCGCCCCACGTTCCGACGCAGAGGCAAACGCCGAAGTTGTCGCTGCCGGCGATCTGGAAGGCGCGTTCGTAGGCGGCGTAGTTCGTGAAGATCCTCGCGACCCCGCCGAGGGGGGAAACGGGCGGATCGTCGGGATGGAGGCCGATGCGGACCTTGGCCTTCTCGGCGTGCGGCATGACGGCCTGGATGAACCGGGTGAAGGTCGCCCAGATGTGATCCTCGCCGTACTCACGGTCGAAGGAATTGGGGAGTTTGCGGGCGACGGCCTCGTCGAATTCGCGGGTGGGGGCGCCGCCGCGCGCCTCCGCCATGGCCGTGGCGTAGAATCCCGGAACCTTCTGGTCTTTGATATTGGCCATGTGGGCGTAGGTCGTGTAGGGGATGCCGGCCCGGCCAAGGTTGTCGAGGTAGGTTTTGTACTGGGCGATCTTGTCGTCCACTCCGGGGCGGCCGAGCACGATCGTCGGGTCGCAGTGGAGGTCAATGACGCCGATGTTGTAGATCTGAACCCCGTTGGCCTCCATCTTCTTCCGCGTGGCCAGCATCCATTCGGCGGAGTTGTTGACGATCGAGGTCCAGATGGAGACGGCCTCGACGCCGGCGTGCCGGAGCAGGGCGAGGTCGTTGTCGCTGGGGCGGTCGGTGAACATGGTCCCGAGCTTGATTCCGTCGGGAACGCGGGTGTGGTCCGCGGCGAGAGAGAGAAGGCCGGCGGCCGCGCCGCCGGCGCCGACGCGGAGCAGATGGCGTCTGTCGATCATGAGCGATCACTATATCGCGTTGGCGGCAGCGGTTCAAGGGACGGCTGCGATACCATACAGAATCCGGTTCTTTTCTGCTTTCATGCCCGAGCTGACCCCCCAATTCCTCCTCGACGCGCTCTCGATCGTGCTGATCGACCTGCTTCTGGCCGGCGACAACGCGGTGGTGATCGCGATGGCCGTTCGTTCGCTCCCGCCCGCCCAGCGGCGGCTGGGGATTCTGCTCGGGGCGGGGCTGGCGGTGGTTCTTCGAATCGGCATCACGTTCTTCGCGGCGCAACTTCTGAAGATGCCTTACATCAAGCTGGTGGGAGGAGCGGCGATTCTCTGGATCGCCGTGAAGCTCCTGTCAGAGGGCACGGGCGAGGAGGAGGGCAAAGAGGCGAGCAGCATGCTTCAGGCGATGTGGGTGATCCTGGTGGCCGACATCACGATGTCGACGGACAATATTCTGGCCGTGGCGGGGGCGTCGAAGGGCAGCCTGTTTCTGCTGATCTTCGGACTTGGCCTGAGCATCCCGTTCGTCGTGTTCACGAGCCGGCTGCTTTCAACCCTCATGGACCGCTACCCGGCGATTCTCTACGTGGGATCAGCCGTGTTGGGCAGGGTGGGCGGGGAGATGATGGTGACCGACCCGTGGGTCCAGCAGCGTTTCGCTCCGCCGCACTGGGCCGACTGGACAGCGCAGATCGTGTGCACGGCCGGCGTGGTCGCCGTGGGCATCTGGTTGAGCCGGCGGCGATCGGTGAGGCCGGCTGTCCCGTAGCGGACCGGGCGCAGAGGGAGCCGAAGCGGGCCGGCGCTAGCGGAAGGCGACTTCCCGGGGGCCGGTTTCAAGGTTGAGGATCTTCACGGTCAGCGGCGCCGGCGGATCGGCGGGAGCCGACGTGGCATCCTTCGTCTCGACCTTGGCGCGAACCGCGGGCCCGGCGCCCGTCCGGGCGAAGAAGGCGGCCTTGGCCTGGTCGAGGCCGCGATCCAGTTCCTGCTGGGAGTAGCGCAGAGTCGCGCTGACCAGAGCGTTTTGCCGCCCGATGCGGATTTTGCGCAACAGGTCCCGGGCTTGCTCGTCCTCGGCGGCGAGGGCGCCCATCTGAAGGAGGCCTTGCAACATCGCGGCGAGTTGTTGGGCGTCCTCGTCTTTCTCGGTGGAGAGGCTGAGTTCGAGCCCGAGACCGGAGTTGAGCGTGAGTCCGCCTTCAAACGAGCGGACGGCTTCGAGGAGCCGGGCGTTGGGAACGTTCGAGGCAGCCAGATCAGCCGGGGACGTCTCGGCGGTGAACCAAAGATCATAGATCTGTCCCAGTTCGGCGGCGCGCTGAAACAGCGGGGCGACCTCGCCAGCAGTGCGCTCGGCGTTGAAATGGTCGAGTGTGAGGCGGAGCGCGTCGGGGTCGCCGAGCAGGAGGATGGAGGAGTTCACGAGCGCGGCGTCCATGTCGGTCTTGCCCCGCCTCGGGTGGAACAATTCGGCGCCCTGGTAGAGAGAGCGCCGGGCGCCCCGTTTGAGGAAGCCGGCGCGAAGCGAGTTGACCTTGAACTTCCCTTGCAGGGCGATCACGACCGGCGGGGCGTCCTTTGCCGGACCGGCGGCCGCAGCCTCCCCGCCGCGGCCGGGGGTCGAGATCAGCACGCGATCGACGTCGGCAAGGAAGTCCATTCCCTCCCCTGCCGCCATCTTTTTGGCGCCGAACTGGTCGAGTTCCTTCTTCATCCGGACGCCGAACGGCGACTTCGCCATCCGCTCGATGTCGATGCCGACGAGCGCCCTGGCCTCCGGATGGGAGTACCGCCAGAAGGTGGGATGAGACTGGGCAAAGGCGGACGAGGCGAGGAAAGCGAGCAGGCAGACGGATTTCGACAGCATGGTTTTCTCTTCCAGGCTAGTGGACGCCGCGGGCGGATTCCGATCCGGCGTTCACCTGACCGGAAGGTCAAGAACACGCCTATACTACGATGATGGCCCGGAACAGCGCGCGCACGCGATGGACCATCGCGGGATTGCTGTTCGCTTCAACGACGATCAACTACCTGGACCGGCAGACGCTGAGCGTGCTGGCGCCGTCGCTCAAGGGCGAGTTTCATTGGAGCAACACGGACTTCGCCTACGTGGTGATGGCGTTTCGCGCCGCCTACGCCATCGGGCAGACGGCGTCGGGCCGCTTTCTGGACCGGGTGGGAACGCGGGCGGGACTGGCGCTGATGGTGGCCTTCTACTCGGTGGTAGCCATGGGGACGTCGCTGGCGTCCGGGCTGGCGAGTTTCGCCTTGTTCCGGTTCCTTCTGGGATTGGGCGAATCGGCCAACTGGCCGGGGGCGGCCAAGGCGGTTTCGGAGTGGTTTCCGGCCCGGCAGCGGGGCTGGGCGGTGGCGCTCTACGATAGTGGGTCGGCGATCGGCGGGGCCATTGCGCCGTGGATCGTGCTGGGGTTGTACGCCCGGTTCGGGACGTGGCGGCCGGCGTTCGCCATCACCGGCGCACTCGGCCTGTTCTGGGTGGCGGCCTGGTGGCGGCTCTATCCGCGGACGCCCGGACCGGAGGCTGTGGAAAGTGCGGCGACGGCTCCGGTCTCGAGCCTGCTGCGCGAGAGGAAGGCGTGGGGTCTCATTCTGGGGCGGACATTGACAGATCCGGTGTGGTTCTTCGTCGCAGACTGGTTCGCCGTGTTTCTGGTGGCGAAGGGCTTCCGGATGGAGGACTCGGCGCTGGGGTTCTGGGTGCCGTTCCTGGCCGCGGATTTCGGGAATTTCGCGGGCGGCGGCGCGTCCAGCTGGCTGATCCGGCGGGGATGGCCGGTCATGCGGGCGCGGAAGCTGATCGTGATTCTGGGCGGCGCGGGCATGACGATGCTGATCCCGGCGGCGTTTTCGAGTTCGCTGGCGGCGATCGCCGCGCTGTTCGCGCTGGCCACGTTCAGCTACGCCGCGCTGTCCACTATGATGCTGGCGCTGCCCGCCGATCTGTACGCGCCCGCTTCGGTGGCCAGCGTGAGCGGGATGACGGGAACCGGAGCCGGCCTCGGCACGATCGTGTCGACGTTTCTGATCGGCGCGGTGTCGGACCGCTACAGCTTCGAACCGGTCCTGATCGCGGCGAGCCTGATTCCGCTGGCGGCCGTCGCGGCGGTTCTGATCCTGGTACGATCCGAATAAGATCTTCATGGCAGCACTGCCCGAACAGCCGGCGCCGTCCCTGGTGGACCTACGGCAGGTCCGTGTGGACGACATCGAGCCGTTGCTTGCGGAGGAAACAGCCATCTGGGAACAGCGGCTGGACTGGGACTTCAGGCCCTCGGCGGACCTGGTAAGGCGCTTCATCCGGATGCAGTCGCTCGGGGGTTTCGCGCTGGTGTCGGGCCGGCGGGTGATGGGGTATGTTTACTACGTCTGCGAGGAGCGGAAAGGGCTGGTGGGGGACGTTTTCCTCACCGCGGCGATGGACACGCCGGACCTGGAGGCGGCGCTGCTGGACGCGGCGATCCGGGCGCTCGGTTCGCTGGGGTTCGTCGAGCGCATCGAATCCCAAATGATGCTGGCTTCGCCGGAGATCCGGCGGCGCCTGCCGATGGCCGAAAGGACGCGGTGCTTCCGGCGGAACCTGATGGCGCTCGATCTGCGGCCGGCGCCGGCGCTGGCGCCGAAGGAGAGCGCCGGCCGTTTTCAGTACGAGCCATGGCATGAGCGAGAGCACGAGCAGGCGGCGCGGTTGATCTCGAAGACCTATCGCGGGCACGTCGACGCCGAAATCAACGACCAGTACCGCACGACGGCCGGCGCACGGAGATTCCTGACGAACATCGTGCAGTATCCCGGATGCGGTAGCTTCTTCCAGCCGGGATCGCTGGTGGCGGTGGATCCGGCCGACGGCAGGCTGGCGGGAATCTGCCTGGCGAGCCTGGTGGCGTTCGACGTGGGGCACGTCACGCAGGTGTGCGTGGATCCGGAATGGCAGGGGCGGGGCGTGGGTTGGGAGCTGATGCGGCGGTCCATCGAGGCGATGGCCGGGCATGGATGCCGCAAGGCGACGCTGACGGTAACATCGTCGAACAGGGCGGAACAGTTGTATCAGCGGATGGGATTCCGTACGGCGCACAGCTTCGACGCCGTCGTGTGGGAACTGCGGTGAAGGCAACAGGAGGCGTCCGGAATCAGGCGGCGTAGGTGAGGCGGCGCCAGAGCCACTCGGCGGGTCCGCGTTCATGACGGGCGAGCCACCAGCGGCTGAACAGCACCTGGGCGAAGTAGATCGCGAAGGAGGGAGGCAGCAGCGACAGAGGGCCAAACCGGCCGAAGAGGCCGAATCCGTAGCTGTAGAAGAGCGTCGTGGCCACCAGCGATTGAGTCAGGTAGTTGGTGAGCGCCATCCTCCCGACGGCGGCGAACGGTTCCAGCCACAGCCGTCCGGCGGCGGTTTGGAAGGTCCTCACGATGGTGGCGGCGTAGAACAGGCTGAGCAGCGGGACACCGGCCATGCCGGCGAGCATCATGACCATCGCGGGTGTGGAGGCGCCGAGAGGATGGGGCCGCCAGATCCACTGGACGGCGACCATGAGCAGATTGAGAGGCAGGCCGGCGGCGAGGCCGATGCGCTGCGCGCGCTTCCACCAATCCTCGTGCGCCTCCGGGTGGCGCAGCCATCCGCAGCGCCAGAAGCAGACTCCGAACAGAAACAGCGAGAGGATCCGGGGAACAAAGATGAGGATCGGGGTATTCAAGGCGACCCATTCCCGGGCGCGCTCGACGAAGATCCGGGAGAAGGAGCCCGCCGAGTAGATTTCGATCGTCTTCCGGATCTCCTCGGGGGCGGCGTCCGGAATGGCGGGAGCCGCGCCCGTCAGCGAGACGGCCCACCACACGCCCATGGGGAGAAGAAACGACAGGTACAGGCCCACGGCCCAGCGGAGGACCGACGGGGAGGTGCGGCCACGGAAGCCGGTCAGGAGGAATCCGGCGAGGGCGTAGGTGAGAAGGATGTCGCCCCACCACAGCAGGAACGAGTGGGCCAGCCCGATGAGCGCAAGCACAGCCATGCGGCGCCGGAAAAACCCGAGACCCTCCTGGCGGGCTTCGGCGCGCTCCATCTGAATGGCGAAGCCGAGGCCGAAGAGCGCGGCGAAGATCGAAATGAACTTCCCGCTGACGAGGCAATCGAGGGCGGCCTGCGCCAGACGGTCGCCGAATCCGGGCCAGAGTTTGTCCGGGGAGAAGTAGACGGCGAAGGGAGCCGCGAAGCCACGCATGTTGGCCAGGAGAATTCCGAGCAGGGCGACCCCGCGGATGACGTCGATCAAGGCGATCCTGTCGGCCGGCCTGACTGGTTCCATAGATGTCCGTACTTTCCGGTTCCACCAAGTGTAGAGGCAAACGTCGGACAATGGAAGGCGGACTTCATGGACAACCTGACGCATGGCCTGGCGGGATACCTGCTGAGCCGTGCCGGCTTCTCCCGTCTGTGCCCACGGGCGGGCGTGATTCTGGTGCTCGCCTCGGAACTGCCCGACGTCGACCTGGTCAGCGCGCTCTGGGGGCCCGACGTTTATCTCGACTATCACAGGGGCTTCACACACAGCGTTCTGGCCGCGCCTCTGCTGGCTGCGGTTCCGGCGCTGGCGGCGGGACTGTGGCGGAGGCCGGCAGGGTACGGCTGGGCGGCGGCGTGGTTGCTGTCGCTCGTGGGACTGCTGGGCCACTATGCGCTCGACTGGACCAACATTTACGGGATCCGCCTGCTGTCGCCGGTGTCGCAGAGGTGGTTTCGCGCCGACATCACCTCCGTCATCGATCCCTGGATCTGGGCTGTCCTGCTGTTCGGCGCGGGCTGGCCGCTGCTGTCGCGGCTCGTTTCGACCGAGATCGGAGCTAAGCCGGCGTCCGGCGCCGGGGCGGCGCGGGCCGCGCTGGCTCTGCTGATGCTGTACGAGACCGGACGTTACGTGCTGCACGCGCGCGCGGTCGAGACGGTCAGCGCCCACCACTACGACGGGCGGTTGCCGCGCCGGGCGATGGCGCTGCCGTCGCTCGCCAATCCGTGGCGCTGGACGGGGCTGCTCGACTTCGGCGATTCCTGGCGCATCCAGCAGGTCGACCTCCGTGAGGAATACGATCCGGAGCGGGGATCGATCCACTACCAGGCTCGGGAGACGGACGCGGTGCGTGCAGCGGCGCAAACCTACCCCTTCCAGGCCCTTCAGCGGTTCTCGCAGACGCTGCGCTGGGAGGCGGTGCAGATGCCCGAGCCGGAGGGAATGGTGCGCGTTTCCGCAAAGGACATGCGCTTCGGCCGGCCGGCCGATCACCAGTTCGAGGCGGTCGCCCTGGTCTCGGCGGCGGATGGACAGGTCCGGAAGGCGTGGTTTCAGTTTTCCGAGCCGGGCAAGCCGCCGGTCCCGCGGTAGGCTTGGCCAGGCCTACTTCTTCTCCGCGTCCTTCTTCTCTTCCTTTTTGGCTTCGGGCTTGGGGAGGTCCTGCAAATCCCACCCCTTGACGATCTCGGTTTTCGGAAGGGCCTTCTTCAGCTTGTCGATTCCGGCGGGAGTGACCTTGGTCTGCCAGACGTAGAGGCTCCTGAGATTGGACAGGCCGGCGAGGTGCTCGAGGCCGGCGTCCGTCACTTCGGTGCCGTAGAGGTTGAGGTACTCGAGCTTGGTGAGTCCCTTCAGGTTGACGAGACCTTTATCGGTGATCTTCGTCTGCTCCAGATGGAGTTGCTGGAGGTCTGTCAATCCTTTGAGGTAGACGAGAGCGGCGTCCGTGATGGCGGTCTTGCCCAGGTGCAGGTAGGCGACCTTCTTCAGTCCGGCGACGGGGGCGACATGTTCGTCCTTGATGGCCTGGCCTTGCAGGTAGAAGCTGACTTCCCGGCGGTCGTCGTTCTGCGCGATCGGGCGGACAGAGCCCCCGGCCTTCTCGATCTTGGCGATCGCGGCGGCGTCAGGGTCGGCCGGTTCGGCCTTCGCCGCCGCCGGTTTGGCAGGAGCGGCTTTGGCGGCGGACTTGGCGCCGGCGGCTTTCTTTGCCTGAAACAGCCCGAGTTGAGACACTAAAGGAAGCATAGGTCGTTTGCCTTTTTGAAAGATCTTATCATGGCCTTGCCCGCCCTTCTACTGTTCTCCCTGTCCGCCGCGGAAAACGGCGAAGTCGCGCGCGGATTCGACCACTTTTACAACCTCGAATTCGACGAGGCGCTGGCCGTGTTTCGCGGCCTGGTGAAGGCGTACCCGGAGTCGGCCGACCACCGCAACCACGTGGCGCAGACCATCCTGTACCGCCACATGCTCAAGACGGGGGCGCTCGAAACGGAACTGGTGACAGGCGGCAACGCGTTTTTGCGGCGGGACAAGATGAATCCTTCGCCGGAGGAGCAGAAGAGTTTTGACGAAGCCATCAACGCCGCTTTGAACCTGACCGGCATCCAACTGTCCAGGAACCCTTACGACAAGGAAGCGCTGTACGCGCAGGGGATCGCCTACGGGCTGCGCAGCAACTACAACTTCCTGGTCCGGCGGGCCTGGATCGAGTCGCTGCGGGACGCCAGCCAGTGCCGCAAGCTGCACTTCCGGATTACCGAACTGGATCCGAAGTTCACCGAAGCCCGGCTGACGCAGGGAGTCTACGATTACGTGGTGGGCAGCCTTCCGTGGACGTACCGGATGCTGGGTTTTGTGGCGGGCTTCCGCGGGGACAAGGCGCGGGGAATCCGGACGGTGGAGGAAGTGTACCGCCATAACGGCCGCAACCAGGCCGACGCGGGGGTCCTGCTGGCCACCGTGTACCGCCGCGAAAGGCAGCCGGCCAAGGCCGTGCCGCTACTCGAAGCGCTGTTGCGCAAGTATCCGCGAAACTACCTGCTGTGGTTCGAACTGGCGCAGATGCACTCCGATCTCGGCGACAAGGCGAAGGCGCTGGCCGCCGTGGAGGAAGTGGAGCGGCGGAAGCGTGCCGGCACGCCCGGGTACGCGAACCTCCGGGAGGAGAAGATCCTCTATTACCGGGCCACGATCCAATTCTGGTATGGCGATCTCGATGAGGCGCTGGCGAACTTCCGCAAGGTCGCCGCGCGGGCCGACCAGTTGGATCCGAACACGGGCGTGAGCGCATGGATGCGGCTGGGCCAGACCTACGACCTAAAGGGATCGCGCGAGCGTGCGATAGAGGCGTACCGCCGGGCGATCGAGTATGCCCCGGGATCGTACCGGGCGGAGGAGTCGCGGCGGTATTTGCGCGAGCCGTACCGCCGCAGGATGGAGGCCGGGCGGTAGCCACGGGTGCGCAGCCGTCCGCTGCGATTCGCCGCCAGGCGACGTTCGCTCAGAGCTTCTGTTCAAGCGGTGAAGCCGCCATCGATCTTCAGCTGGGCTCCGTTGATGTAGGCGCCTTCGGGACCAGCGATGTGGGACACCAGCGCCGCGATTTCCTCGCCGCGCCCGTACCGGCCCACGGCAATGAAGCCTTTCACCTGTGACGCAAAGGGCCCATCCGCCGGATTCATGTCTGTTTCGACAGGACCCGGCTGGACGTTGTTCACTGTGATTCCCCGAGGCCCCAGGTCTCGCGCCAACCCGCGTGTAAATCCCGCGATCGCGGCTTTTGTCATCGAATATAGCGAGCCTTGGGCGAACGGAACGAAGTCGCTGTTGATGCTGCCGATATTGATGATCCGCCCGCCGGCGCGCATGTGCCTGACCGCCTCCCGCGTCGCGTAGAAGACGCCGCGCACATTCACGTCGAGCATGCGTTCGAAGTCTTCGTCCCGAATCTCGCCGACAGAGCCCAATACGGCAATGCCGGCATTGTTCACCAGGATGTCGATGGAGCCGAGCTCCGCCACGGTCCTTTGCACCGCGCGCGTGACGGCCTCGGGACTGCCGCTGTCGGCCTGAATGGCGACCGCCCTGCCTCCCTCGCGGACAATGCCCGCCACAACTTCTTCCGCCTTGTCCGCGGAGGATGCGTAGGTAATCGCGACTGCCGCGCCGTCCGCAGCCAGCCGTTTCGCGATCGCCGCGCCGATGCCGCGGGAACCTCCCGTCACGAGCGCCACCCTGTTGGTCAGAACCGCCATTTGAGCCTCTTCCCGGCCGAGGAGTCGATGTCCCGGCACTTCATATGATTCCCGGTGACAGGGGCGGGATTCAAGCCATCCGGACCGCCGGGGCTTTCGCTGGAGCGGGCGAAGCAGGCGTCCCAGAAGAGAGCTCCCGCCATGCTGTTCTGCGCATGGGTCCGGCGGCGAGACTCCTTCGGACCTCATCCGATCTTCGATTCCAGCTCCGCCCACCGCTCGTAGAGCAGCTCGACCGCCGCCTGCGCCTCCTCCATCTCCCGATAGACTTGTTGCAGCCGCGTTCCGTCGGTGACGACTTCCGGAGCATGAAGCAGATCCTTTTTCTCCTGTAGCAGCGCTTCGGCGGCGAGAATCCGTGACTCCATCTGCTCGAACTCGCGCGCCTCAAGATAGGACAGCTTCCGGCGGGCCGGAGCGGGCGGAGGAGGGGGCGGGGCCTTCTCCCCCGGTCCGGCGGCGGACCTGAGGCGCCTGCGCTCCGCCTGCGCCTCCTCCCATTGCGAATAGTCGGCATACATCGCGGCGCCGCCTTCCCCATCGAGGCCGACCACAGACGTGGATACGCGATCGAGCAGGTAACGGTCGTGGGTGACGAGAACCATCGCCCCGGGGAATTCGAGCAGGCTCTCTTCGAGCACCTCCAGGGTGGGAATATCAAGATCGTTAGTGGGTTCGTCGAGCAGCAGCAGATCGGCGGGTTCGAGCATCAGCCGGGCGATGATGACGCGGGCGCGCTCGCCGCCCGACAACTTCCCCACGGCCACCTCGAGTTGCTCCTTGCGGAACAGGAACCGCTGCGCCCATCCCGCGACGTGGAGGACGCGCCCGTTGTAGACGACGGAATCGCCGTGCGGCGCCAACGCCCGGCGGAGGGGCATCTCCGGATCCAGCCGGCTGCGGTTTTGCTCGAAGTAGACGATCCGGAGCTGCTCGGCCCGTGTGACGCTCCCTGCCGAGGGTTCCCGTTCGCCGGCGAGCACGCGCAACAGCGTGGTCTTGCCGCTGCCGTTGGCCCCGACGAGTCCGATCCGCCGGCCCGGCGAAAGGGTGAGGTCGAGCCCGGACCAGAGCGTCCGGCCGTTGACCACGCAGGCCAGTCCCTTTGTCTCAACCAGCTTCTTCGTTTTCCGTTCCGAAGCCGTGAAGTCAATCTTCGCAACCGATGTGCGGCCGCGACCGGCCACCTCCTCCAGTTCCGCAATCAAACGGTTGGCCTCGTCGACGCGCGCCTTGGCCTTGGTGGTGCGCGCCTTGGCGCCGCGGCGGAGCCACTCGACCTCCCGCCGGACCTTCACGGCCAGGGAGTCCTCCAGCTTGGCCTGGGCTTCGAGGAAGGCGGCTCTCTTCTCGAGGAACTCGCTGTACGGACCATCGGTCCGGAAAAGTCCGCCCGGATAGCGTGCGCTCAACTCGGCCATCGAAGTGACTGCGTTCTCGAGGAAATACCGGTCGTGGGAGACGGCGACCACGGCAAAGCGCCCGTTCGCGATGAGACGCTCGAGCCACGCGATGCCTTCGAGATCGAGGTGGTTGGTTGGCTCGTCGAGCAGCAGAATGTCCGGGCGGGCGATCAACTGTTCAGCGATGGCAAGCCGCTTGCGCCAGCCTCCGGAAAGCAGGGAGGCGTCGACATCCGGGTCCGTCAGACCGGCGGCGCCGAGAGTCGTGTTGACGCTGGCTTCGAGGTCGTCTTCCTGTCCCGCCGCCGCGGCTTCGAGAATGTTGCGCACGGTGAGGCCGGCAGGGAAGAAGGAGTCCTGGGGGACATAGCCGAGCCGGGTGAGCTTGCGCAGGGACCGCTCGCCGGAGTCCGGCGTCTCAAGGCCGGCCAGGATTTTGAGCAGCGTGGACTTTCCGGCGCCGTTGGGCCCGATCAGGCCGAGACGGTCTCCTTCTGAAACCGTAATCGAGACACCTTCAAACAGCGGGCGGGCGCCGAAGGACTTGGTGAGATCCCGGCACTGAATCAGCGGCGGCATCAGCAGCCGGACTAGGCCAGGATCTCCCGGATGACGTTGCCGGACACATCCGTCAGCCGCATATTGCGGCCGAGGTGCTCATAGGTGAGCTTCTCGTGGTCGAGACCGAGGAGGTGAAGAACAGTGGCGTGAAGGTCGTTGACGGACTTGCGGTTGTCCTCGGCGCGGTAGCCGAATTCGTCGGTGGAGCCGACGATGGTTCCGCCCTTGACGCCGCCTCCCGCCAGCCACACGGTGAAGCCGTACGGGTTGTGGTCGCGGCCGTCCATGCGTTGCGAGATCGGCATGCGGCCGAACTCGCCGTGCCAGAGGATGAGGGTCGAATCGAACAGGCCGCGCCGCTTCAGATCCCGGATAAGGGCGGCGATGGGCCGGTCGGTCTCGGCGCAGTGGGTTCCGTGGTTTTCGACGATGTCCCAGTGGGCGTCCCACGATTCCTGGAAGTTTCCGCCTCCGGAGAAGATCTGGACGAAGCGCACGCCGCGTTCCACGAGGCGCGCGGCCATCAGGGCCTGGCGCCCGAAGTAATGCGTGGGCTCCTGATCCACTCCGTACATCCGCCGGGTCTCCTCGGACTCCCTGTCGAGGCTGATCGCCTCGACGGCGTGGGTCTGCATCCGGAAGGCGAGTTCGTAGGAGGCGATGCGGGCCGACAGTTCGGTGTCCAGCGGGTTGCGGCGGCGGTGTTCCTCGTTGAGGCTCCCGAGGTAGTCCAGCCACCGCCGCTGCCTCTCGCGGGAGACGTCTTTGGGCGGATTGAGATCGACGATCGGATCGCCGCTCGAACGGAACTGCGTGCCCTGGTAGGCGGCGGGCATGTAGCCGTTGCCCCAGTTGGGGGCGCCTCCAATCGGCCCTCCGCGGTGGTCGGTGAAGACGATGAACCCGGGGAGATTCTCGTTTTCGCTGCCGAGGCCGTACGTGATCCACGAGCCCATCGACGGATGGCCCGCCAGTACGAAGCCGGTGTTCATCTGGAACAGCGCCGGGCCATGGTCGTTCGAGGCGCAGTACATCGAACGGATGAAGGCGATGTCGTCGACGCAGCCGGCCACGTGCGGGAACAGTTCGGAGACGTCCATTCCGCACTGGCCGTGTTTCCGGAAGCTCCACGGGGAGGGCATCAGCCCTCCCGGGTTGCCCTGCGAGACGACCACCTCGCCCTTGCCAGTCAACGCCTCGCCCTGGCGCGCAGCGAGAAGCGGCTTGGGGTCGAAGGTGTCCATGTGACTGACGCCGCCGTAGCAGAAGATCGAGATCACCGCTTTCGCCTTGGGGGCAAAGTGCGGGTGGCGCGGCGCCATCGGATCGAGGCGGGGCGCAGCCTTCGCCTCCAGACCCGCGAAGGCCGCCGCGCCGATGCCGCCGCCGAGGCGGTGGAGCAGCTGGCGCCGGGAGAGGAAACGCCGGGAAAGGGAGTGCGTCATGGCATGAACACGAATTCGTTGGAGTTGAACAGGGCCTGGCAGAAATCGACGAGGCCGTGGCTGGAGGACTGGATGAAGTCCACCGAGCGGGCCGACTCCGCCGCCGAGGGCCTGCGGGCAAAGGCAAGTTCGAAGGCGAGGTTCACCTGCGATTTCACGTCCGCGCCGGCCTCCTTTTCAAGCCGCCGCGCGAAGAGCCGGGCTTGCAGGCGCAGACCCGAATTGTTCATCAACAGCAGCGCCTGGGGCGCCGTAATTGACGAGTTCCGCCGGGAACACGACGTGATCATGTCGGGCTGGTCGAACGATTCGAACATCGGATACCGTATGCTGCGCTTGTTGAAAACGTAGAGGCTGCGCCGCCATGTGGACGGGTCGTCGTCGGGCTTGCCCGGCCAGGTCCGCTTCGAACTGCCCTGGAACAGCGCCGGGTCGATGTAGGGATGCACCGCGGGTCCGCCGAGCGCCGGGTTCAGGGTTCCGGCGACGGCGAGCATCGAGTCGCGGATCGTCTCGGCGTCCAGCCGGGTCCTGCCCTGCCTCCAGACGAACCGGTTCCCGCGGTCGATGGCGAGGTTGGCGCCGATGTCGTCGCTGGCCATCCGGTACGCCTTCGAATTCAGAATCAGCCGGTCCATCGCCTTGACGGACCAACCGTTTTCCATGAATTCGACGGCGAGCCAGTCGAGCAGTTTCGGATTGGACGGAGGTTCGCCTTTGCGGCCGAAATTGTTCGGAGTGGCGACGATGCCCTCGCCGAAACGGCGTTGCCAGATCCGGTTCACCATCACACGGGCGGTGAGCGGGTTGTCCGGCGAGGCGATCCATTCCGCGAAGGAGAGGCGGCGGTAGCTGGTGACGGCGTCCGGCGGCGGCGTCCTCAGCTCAAAGGGTTTCCAGTTGGCCACCGTGAAGACGCCCGGCTCCATCCGCGAACCCTTGTTCGACGGGCTTCCGCGGTGGAGAAAATAAGAGGGCAGGGGTTCGCGGCCGTGCTCGCCGATGGCCATTGCCGAGGCGTACGGTTTGGGCCGCAGTTTCTCAATGTCCGCAATGGCCTTGACCTCCCGCGCATGCTCGGCCCGTTCGGCCTCGCTCATGTGCGCGACGATCTCCTCCTCTTTGATCTGAAGCGTCCGCTCGATCTGGCGCGCGTTGAGACGCTGGCCTTCGGTGCGTTTCTCCGGCGGAGTGCGCCAAGCCTCGCGCATGTAGGGCGCCAGTCTCTCGATCCGCTGTTCGAACAGGATTTCCCGGTGCGGTTTCTCGAGTTCGGCTTTGCGCGTCTTATGAGGATCGAGCAGGCCGTCGAGCCGTTTGATTTCCGCCTTATAGCGGGCGACCTCGTCAGCAGGGACAAGCGGAAAGTCGGCGTTCTTCGTCGAGAAGAATACGGCCTGGATCTGATAGTAGTCCTTCTGGGGGATCGGGTCGAACTTGTGGTTGTGGCAGCGGGCGCAGCCGACGGTGAGCCCCTGGAAGACGAGAGACGTGGTGGAGACGATGTCGTCGAGTTCGTCGGCGCGGGTCATCTCGGTCTTGATGTTCTGCTCCGGACCGAGGCGAAGAAAGCCGGTCGCGATCTGGTGGCCGGGCGAGCGCGGATCGATTTCGTCGCCGGCGATCTGCTCCCGAATGAAGTCACGATAGGACTTGCCGCTGTTGAACGCGTTCACAACCCAGTCGCGATAGCGCCAGGCTTCAGGACGGTCGTTGTCGTATTCGTAACCACCCGAATCGGCGTAGCGGACAAGGTCGAGCCAGTGCCGGGCCCACCGCTCGCCGTAGTGGGGCGAAGCCAGGAGCCGCTCGACGAGGTTCGGCCAGGCATCCGGGGACGGGTCCTCGACAAACTCGCGGACCTGCTCCGGGGTGGGCGGCAGTCCGGTCAGGTCGAGAAAGACGCGGCGGACGAGTGTCCGGCGGTCGGCTTCGGGGGACGGCTTGAGGCCGCGCGCCCGCCACTGTTCGCGCAGGAAGGCGTCGACGGGGTGGGATTCCCCGTTGGCCGGAACGGCCGGGCGGACGGGCCGCCGGAAAGACCAGAAACGCCGCTCCTCCTCAGTAACCGGACGCTCTTCCATCTTCTTCAGCGCCGCCAGCTTCCCGGCATCAGCCTCCCGGGCGCCCTGTTCCGGCCACGGCGCCCCGGCGACGATCCACCGGCGGAGAACATCGAGGTCCGAGTCGGGGAGCTTCGCACCCGGCGGCATGGTGGGGTTGGCCTCGTGCGAGGCCAGCTTGAACAGCAGGCTGCGCTCGACGTTGGAGGGCATGAGCGCGGCGCCACGCTCGCCGCCGGCGATCGCGCTTTCGCGGGTCCGCAGGTCCAGTTTGGAAGCCGTGATGCCGCCGCCGTGGCATACGAAACAATTCTTCCGGAGGATGCCTACGGCCTGCTCGCCGAGGTCCGCGGCGGCCGCCAGTCCGCCAGTCAGCAGGAGCGTCGCGACTCGATACACTGCCTTCGATTATATCGGAGCCCGGCGCTGCGGCCGCGTTCCAGTGTGCTATAACTGCGAGTCTATGAAGCTCGGCTTCGTCTCCGCGATCCTTCCCGATCTGTCTCTCGAGGAGGTGCTGCGGTTCGCCGCCGAGACCGGGTACGCCTGCGTCGAGGTGATGTGCTGGCCCAAGGGAAAAGCGGAGCGGCGCTACGCCGGGGTGACGCACATCGACGTCAACGCGCTCACCGCGGCGGAGGCGAAAAAGATCCGGCGGCTGGCCGGCCGCGTCGGCGTGGAGATCTCGGCTTTGGGCTATTACCCGAATCCGCTGGCGCCCGATCCGGCCGAGGCGGCGATCTACACGGGCCACATCCGGAAGGTGGTGGCCGCCGCCGCCACTCTGGGCCTCGACACCGTGAACACCTTCATCGGCCGGGACTGGACCAAGACGGTCGATGACAACTGGCCGCGCTTTCTGGAGACGTGGCCCGACCTCATCCGCCACGCTGAAAATCACGGAGTCCGGATCGGCATCGAAAACTGTCCAATGTCGTTTACCAGGGACGAGTGGCCGGGAGGCAAGAACCTAGCCGTCAGCCCGGCCGTGTGGCGGCGGATGTTCGCGGCCATACCCAGCCCGAACTTCGGCCTGAACTATGACCCGTCGCACATGATCTGGCAGCACATGGACTACGTGCTGCCGGTGCGCGAATTCGCGGCGCGGCTCGTGCACGTCCACGCCAAGGACGCCCGCATTGACCGGCAGCGGCTCAACGACGTGGGAATTCTCGCCCATCCAAACGAGTTCCACACGCCGAAGCTGCCGGGCCTCGGGGAGGTCGACTGGGGGCGGTTCTTCTCGGCGCTGTCCGACACGGGTTATCGGGGCGCGGTCTGCGTGGAGGTCGAGGACCGCGCCTACGAAGGATCGCTCGAGTTGCGGAAAGAGGCGCTGCGGCAAAGCTTCCGCTATCTGCGGCAGTTCATGCCCGCCAGGTGAGGAGGAAGCGTGCGCCGCCGGTCGTTCTTGTCCACAGGCCTCTCCGCCGGAGCCGCCTTGCTGCCAGCGGCAGCCGCCGCTCCCGCGCGCAAGCCGAATTTCCTGTTCATCCTCGCCGACCAGTTCCGGGGCGACGCGTTCGGCGCGGCGGGCAACCGGTTCGTCCACACGCCGAACCTCGACCGGCTGGCGCGCGGCGGCGTCCGGTTCGCCAATGCGTACACGCCGCAGGCGGTGTGCGCGCCGGCGCGGGCCTCGATGCTCACCGGCGTCTTCCCCACCACCCACGGGCTGACCGACAACGTCTACGGCATCGACTCCGTATTCGCTCTGCCCCAGTACAAGCTGACTCCACACTATCCGGGTGAATTGCGGGCGGCCGGCTACCGCACCGGCTATATCGGCAAGCTCCACCTGGCGGAAAAAGATCCCGGCCTGTGGGATTACTACAACGGGTACAATTCGCAGAAGCCGCACTGGCTGGGCGAGCGCGACAACTCGCCATACCGCTCCGACGTCGAAACTGACGACGCGATACGGTTCATCGGGGAGAATCGCGAGCGGCCTTTCCTTCTGACCGTTTCCTACTATCCTCCTCACGATCCCTACAATCCGCCCCGGCGCTACTACGCGCACTATGAGGGCAAGAACGTGGACCAGGTCGACTACTACGCCGCCTGTAGCGCGATCGACTTCTGCGTAGGCCGCCTGCTCGATTCGCTCGACAGCCATGGCCTCGCGCAGGACACGATGGTGATCTTCACATCCGAGCACGGCGAAACTTTCGGACAGCGTCCGCTGAGCACCAACAAACGGGTGGGATACGAGGAAAGCGCGCGGGTTCCGATGCTCGTCCGCTATCCGGCGGTGCTGCCGGCCGGTTACGTATACGAGGGAGGCGTCTCGACGGTCGATCTCATGCCGACGATGCTGGCCGCGGCGGGAAGGCCGATTCCGCCGCGCGTGCAGGGAAAGAACCGCATCCCGGACATCCTGGCCAGACGCACGGGCTGGTCCGAGCCGGTGTTCACGCAGAACATCACGCAGCCGAGGATCCGAAACGGTCCCCACGACGAGCGCATGGTGCGGTGGAAAGAGTGGAAGCTGATCGTCCGCAAGCTTCGCGCGGAGGGAATGCCGGACATGGATGAGCTGTACGATCTCGGCGCCGACCCGGAAGAGCGGCGGAACCTGCTGGGCCGCCCGGAAACAAAGGCGAAAACCGCGGAGCTGGCCGGGATGCTGAAGGCGTGGGGCCAGCGAACCGGCGACCGGATCGCCGTGGACCTGGCGGACCGATACGCACGGCTACCATAGTCAGGTGGCGCTCCTCGAAGACATTCTCGTTCTCGACCTGACGCGGGCCGTGGCCGGTCCCTTCTGCACGATGATGCTGGGCGACCTGGGTGCGTGCGTCATCAAGATCGAGGAGGAGGAGACGGGCGACGAGACGCGGCGCTGGGGTCCGCCCTTCGTCGGCGGCTGGAGCACCTATTTCCTGTCGATGAACCGGAACAAGGAAAGCGTCGCCGTCAACCTGAAGTCGCCGGAGGGGCTTCAACTGGCTTTGCGGATCGCGGCGCGCGCCGACGTCGTGGTCGAGAACTTCCGCCCGGGCGTGGCGGACCGCCTGGGACTGGGCTATGAGACGCTCGCCGCCACCAACCCGCGGCTGATCTACGCGTCGGTCTCCGGATTCGGTCAGACCGGTCCGGACCGCGAACGTCCCGGCTACGACCTGATCCTCCAGGCAATGAGCGGGTGCATGCACGTCAGCGCGTCGGAAGAACAGGTCGCCGTTAAAGTGGCTTTTCCGGTGGCCGACATCCTGGCCGGCCTCTTCGCCGAACAGGCGATTCTGGCCGCGCTGTACCGGCGCCGTGAGACCGGCCAGGGCCGGCGCATCGAGGTGAGCCTGCTCGACGGCATGCTGTGCGCGTTGAGCAATCTCGCCACCGGAACGCTGCTCACAGGACAGGAGCCGCGGCGCGTGGGCACGGCCCAGCCGAACATCGTTCCGTACCAACTCTTCCACTGCGCTGATTCCCCGATCGTGGCGGGCGCTCCGAACGACCGCCTGTGGGAAAAGTTCTGCCACGCCCTCGGACGGCCGGGCTGGATCGACGACGAGCGGTTTCGCGGCAATCAGAAGCGCAACGAGAACCGCCCCGCTCTGGTGGCGATGATCGAAGAGGTTCTCCGGACGGAACCGGCTGCGCGGTGGCTCGAAAGGCTGGAGCGGCACGGCGTGCCGTGCGGTCCGGTGTTGACGATGAGCGAGGCCCTAGCGCAGCGGCAGGTGGCCGCGCGGGGCACCATCGTCGAGACCGCGCATCCCAAACTGGGTAAAATCCGGTTGATCGGCCACCCGGCTCGGATCGCCGGACACGACCCGCCCTGCCGCGCGCCGGCCGAGTTGGGCGCGCACACGGAGGCGGTCAGGAAAGAGTTCCTATGACGGATTTCGATAAGCTCGGTGTTTTCTACCTGGGTCGGACCTACGACCTGGAATCGCGGAAGCGCGGCGACACGCCCCTTCTTTACGACGCCAAGGACCTGGTCACGCACGCCGTCTGCGTCGGCATGACCGGGAGCGGCAAGACCGGACTCTGCGTCGGAGTCCTCGAGGAGGCCGCCCTTGACGGGATTCCGGCCCTCGTCATCGATCCCAAGGGCGATCTCGCCAACCTGCTGCTGGCCTTTCCCGACCTCCAGCCGAAGGACTTCCAGCCCTGGGTCAACCCCGAGGACGCGCAGCGGAAGGGCGTCACCGTGCCCGAGTTCGCGGCGCAACAGGCCGAACTGTGGCGCACGGGCCTGGAAAAATGGGGCCAGGACGGCGCGCGGATCGCGCGGTTCCGGGAGGCCGCCGACTTTACGATTTATACTCCGGGCAGCACGTCCGGCATGCCGGTTTCCGTGATGAAGTCGTTCGCTGCTCCCGGGGCCGAGCTGGCGGCCGACCGTGAGCAGTTGCGCGACCGGGTCTCCGGCACCGCCACCGCACTGTTGTCGCTGGTGGGAATCGAAGGGGACTCCGTGCAGAGCCGCGAACATGTTCTCGTTTCGAACATCCTCGACACGGCGTGGAAGGCCGGCAAGGACCTTGACCTCGCCACGCTCATCCAGCAGATCCAGGCCCCGCCGTTCCAGCGCATCGGCGTGCTCGACATGGAGGCGTTCTACCCCGGCAAGGAGCGGTTCAAACTGGCCATGGCGCTCAACAGCCTGCTGGCGTCGCCGGGATTCGAGGTGTGGCTGGAGGGCGATCCGCTCGACGTGGGCAACCTTCTTTATACGGGCGACGGCAAACCGCGCATTTCGATCTTCTCCATCGCGCATCTCAACGACCAGGAGCGGATGTTCTTCGTGTCGCTGCTGCTGAACCAGACGCTGAGCTGGATGCGGGCGCAGCCGGGCACGACGAGCCTGCGCGCCCTTCTGTACATGGACGAGATCTTTGGCTACTTCCCCCCGATTTCCAATCCGCCTTCCAAGCAGCCGCTGCTCACCCTGCTCAAGCAGGCGCGCGCCTTCGGGCTCGGCGTGATGCTGGCAACGCAGAATCCGGTGGATCTCGACTACAAGGGCCTGGCCAACTGCGGCACGTGGTTCATCGGGCGGCTCCAGACGGACCGGGACAAGCAGCGGCTGCTCGACGGCCTGGAGGGCGCGAGCCTCGGCCAGAGCGGCAAGTTCGACCGCCAGGACATGGAGCGGATCCTGTCCGGGCTTGGCAACCGCGTCTTCCTGATGAACAACGTCCACGACGACCGCCCTGAGGTCTTCGAGACCCGGTGGGCGCTTTCCTACCTCCGCGGGCCGATGACGCGCCAGCAGATCAAACTGCTGATGGACGCCAAAAAGGCCACCATCGGCGCCGCGCCCGCGGCGCCCGCGGCGAAGAGGGCGCCGGCCCCGGCCGCCGCGGGAGCCGGCGTGAAGCCCGTCGTGCCGCCGGGGATCGACGAGCGCTTCGCTCCGTTCCGGGGAAGCCCGGCCGGGGCCCACTACGAGCCGGTTCTGCTGGGGGCCGCGCAGGTGCGCTTCGTGGACCCGAAACAGGGCGTCGACGAGCAGCGGGACTGCGTGTGGCTGGCGCCGTTCGGAGACGGCGCGGTCGCCGTCAACTGGGCCGAGTCCGCGGAGGCCGGTTTCGGGCTCGATGAACTCGAGCCGGCGCCGGTGGACGGCGCCACGTTCGGCGAGCTGCCCGCCGCAGCGGCGCAGCCCAAAAACTACAAGGCGTGGCAGAAGGACCTTGTCACCTGGATCTATGGAAACCAGTCGGTCGACCTGTTCCGCAGCCCGGGCACCGGCGAGACATCGAAGCCGGGCGAAAAGGAGCGCGAGTTCCGCCTGCGGCTCCAGCAGGTGGCCCGCGAACAGCGCGACACCGCGGTGGAGGCTCTGCGGCAGCGGTACGCTCCCAAGGTGAAGGTTCTCGAGGACAGGATCTTCCGGGCGCAGCAGGCCTTGGAGAAGGAGAAGCAGCAATCGAGCAGCCAGAAACTCGCCGGCATCCTGGACGTCGGCATGAAGGTGCTCGGCTCGGTGCTCGGCGGCGGGCGGCGCAGTTCGAGTGTGGGCGCCATCGTGAGCGGCGCCAAGACCATCGGCCGGGCCTACAAGGAAGGGCAGGACGTCGACCGGGCGGAGGACAGCGTCGAAAGGCTCCAGGAGCAACTGAAGGATTTGCAGGCGGAGATCGAGCAGCAGGTGGCGCAGATTCAGGCCGGGCCGGATCCGATGACCGAAGAACTGGAGATCATCCGGATCATGCCGAAGAAGACGAACATCAGCGTGAAGCTGGTCAGCCTGGTCTGGCGGGCCCAGCCGTGATATCATCGCGCACTAGCCGGTTACTGATACAACGGGTGAGGTCATGACCATGAAATCGTCGCTTGCCATTGCGGCCTTGTTCGCCTGCGCCGCGCTCCAGGCCCAGGACTTCCGGGGAACCTTGCAGGGAACCGTCTCGGACGCGAGCAAGGCGGTCATCAGCAACGCCACCGTGACCCTGCGCAACGTCGACACTTCCGCCGAACGGTCCGCCAACACGGACGACAACGGCTTCTATCTCTTCCAGTTCCTCCCGCCGGGCAACTACTCGGTCACGGTGCGGGCCGCGGGCTTCAAGTCGGTCACGCGGCAGGGGCTTTCTCTCGCCGTCAGCCAGACACTTCGCGAGGACATTACGCTCGAGGTCGGGGACACCTCCGAGACGGTCAACGTCGTCGCGGACATCGCCGTGGTGGAGACGGACTCCGCCGCGCTCGGCACGGCCATCCGTTCGGAGATTCGCGACAATCTTCCGCTCAAGGGCCGCAGTTCGCTGTTCATGTTCACGCTGACGCCGGGGGTGGTCAACAACCGGTACGGGGAAGACACGCGCCCCAACGACACCATCACGAACGTGTTCTTCTCGGCCAACGGCGCCCCCGTGGCCGCGACCGACGTTTTCGTGGACGGCACGGCCAATACGGTGAACGTGAACCGGGGCGTGAACATCTCCCAGTGGGTGCCGTCGGTTGATTCCATCGCCGAGTTCAAGCTCGAGGTCGGGACGGTGCCCGCCGAGTTCGGCCGTTCCGGCGGCAGCGTGACAAACATCGTGATCAAGTCCGGCACCAACAACCTGCACGGGACGATGTACAACTTCCTGCGCAACTCCCGGCTCGACGCCAACGGCTTCTTCGGGCGGGGCCGCGGGACGCCGTTTCCGGCTTTCGGCGCGAACACGTTCGGAATCGCCATCGGCGGGCCGGTCTATCTGCCCCGGATCACCGACGGGCGCAACCGGACGTTCTGGTTCGGAAGCTATGAGGGCGCGCGCGAAGGCAACGGCATCAACCCCACCAACAACGTACCCACGGCGAAGATGAGAGAGGGCGACTTCTCGGAGGTTCCGTCCAACATCGCTTCGGCCATCTACGATCCGTTCTCGCTGGCCACCGTCAACGGCGTGCCGACACGGTCGCCTTTCCCGGGAAACATCATTCCGGTTTCGCGGCAGGATCCGGTGGCGCGGAACATCATGAACTTCTACCCCACCCCGAACCTCGCGCCCAGCAACCCGGCGCAGCCGTGGGTGAGGAATTTCGGATTCTCCGGAAAGTGGCCGCGCAACTACAACATGTTCGTCGGCAAGGCGGACCACCAGTTTTCGACCAGTTGGAACACGTTTTTCCGCCTCAACTACGGCACCGCGCTGCTCGTGTTCCCGCACGAGTTTGACGGCATCGCGACTCCCGGGCGGAACTACGTGCAACGTCCGCACTTCGGAATCGCCGTGGGCAACACTGTCCTTCTGTCATCGAGAACGACATTCGACCTCCGTCTCGGCTTCGTGCGGGCCAAGGAGGACAACCGGCCCTGGTCGGCCGGATTCGATCTCCAGTCGCTCGGTTTCCCCGCCCAGTATCTCAACCTGGTCCAGGAGCGGGCTTTTCCGACCATCGGCGTGGCCGGATTCCAGGGACTCGCGGGCAGCCCCCTGATCCGCGACCCGGGATACACCTACACGATCCAGGCCAACCTGTCGCAGCAGCGGGGCCGGCACGTGATCAAATACGGCACGGACCTGCGCGCCTTCTACGGGAACTTTTTCCGCAACACGCATCCGAGCGGGACGTTCTCGTTCTCGAATGCCTGGACGAACGGCCCGCGGGCCGACACGCCTTCCGCCAACACCGGCTTCCCGATGGCGTCGTTTCTGCTCGGCCTGGGCAGCGGGTCGCTTGACAACAACGCCGGCGTTTCGATCATCAACAAGTACTACGGCTTCTTCCTCCAGGATGACTGGCGCGTCACTTCCAAGCTGACGCTGAACGTGGGCCTGCGCTACGAATATGAAACTCCCCGCACGGAACGATACAACCGGGCCACGCGCGGTTTTGACCGCAACGCGACGTCTCCGCTCCAGGCTCCCGGGCTCACTCTCCGGGGAGGACTGGTGTACGCAGCGACCGGGGGACTGCCGCGCGGGATCTACGCGCCGGACCGCAACAACTTCGCGCCGCGGTTCGGCTTCGCCTACAGCCTGACGCCGAAGACGATCTTCCGCGGCGGGTATGCTCTGCACTACATCCCGGTGGTCGGCTCGGTGGACGCGGTCGGCTACTCGGTGAACACGGCGGTGGTCACGAGCACGGACGGCCAGACGCCGCGCGACCGGCTGAGCAACCCCTTCCCGAACGGACTGCTGCCGGCCACCGGAAACGCGCTCGGGCTCTCCACGCTGCTCGGGCAGAACATCTCGTTCGTCGAACCGGGCGACCGCACGCCGCGGTTCCACACGTGGAATTTCAATATCCAGAGGGCGCTGATGTCGAAGACGCTGTTCCAGATCGGCTACGTCGGCAGCCGCGGGCTGGGCATCACGAGCGATCCGCAGTTCGGCATCACCGAAAACATCAACCAGGTACATCCGCAGTTCCTCTCGCTCGGACCGCAGCTGGTGGAAACCGTCGCCAACCCGTTCTTCGGCCTCATCACGGCGGGCCCGCTGTCCGGGCGGACCGTGCAGCGGCAGCAGTTGCTGCGTCCGTTCCCGCACTTCCAGAACATCACGCGCAACCTTCCCACGTTCGGCGCGACGACCTACCACTCGCTCCAGATGAAGTTCGAACAGCGGATGTGGCAGGGCATGACGTCGATCGTTTCCTACACGTGGTCGAAGAACCTCGGGGACCTGCAAGCCTACCAGAATGCGTATGACCGCCGCGTGGAACGGGGTCCGATGGCGTTCGACGTGCCGCAGCGGCTCACCGTCACGCTCTCCTGGGACACGCCGATCGGCAAGGGCAAAAAGCTCCTCGGCAACGCGTCCAAGGGCGCCGACCTTGCGCTCGGCGGATGGAACATCGCCATGTTCAACACGTTCCAGTCCGGCTTCCCGCTGACGTTCAGCCTGGCGCAGAACACCCTGTTTCTCGCCGGCGCGGGCGGACAGAGGCCGAACCTGGTGGGCAATCCGCTCGAAGGCATCAGCGGCAGCATCTCGCAGCGGCTCAACCGGTACTTCAACCCGGCGGCGTTCGCCACTCCGCCGCAGTTCACATTCGGCAATGTGGCCTACCGGACGCCTTGGCTTCGGAATCCGGGGATGAACAACTGGAATCTGACGTTGACGAAGACGTTCCCGGTGACCGAGAAGCTGAAGCTCAACCTTCGCGCCTCCAGCTTCAACCTGATGAACCACCCGGTGTTCGCGGGTCCGGGGACGACCATCGGCGCGACGCCGGGCGTCATCCTGAGCCAGGCCAATATGAGCCGGCAGACGGAACTGGTGCTGCGACTGAGCTTCTGATACTCCGGACCGCGGCGCTACCGCGTGATCCAGACCGGCGACGACCAGGCGATCTGGCCGTCCACCTGCTGGACGCGGACGTAGTAGAAGTGAACGCCGGCCGTCCAACTGCGGTCTTCATACGTAAACGCTGTCTCGGAGGGCAAGTGCTGTCTGGTCAGGACGAACTCCTGATCGCGGATGACGTCGATCTGGCGGAGGGGCGCGGTGCCCACGATGTTCACCACCAGCCGGAATCCGTCCCGGGCTTCGACCTCCTCGCCCTGGAGGTAATCGCGACCGTTGGCGCGGACCCGGTAGTCGACCACGATGTTGTCGGTGGCGGCGTAGTTGTGCCGGCGGCGCATCGCCTCGATCAGGCCTGTTCTCGACCCTTCCGGGGCGATGGTGACCGCATAGGACGTATGGGTCGAGTGGTGGTCGGAAGAGGCCTGCACTCCGATCCGGTATCCTTTGGCCCACGCCTCCCAGACGTAGCCGCGGCCCTGGCGGTCGCCCGGACCCGTGAGAGGGTTCACCCGGTGTCCCGAACGCGGCGCGCCCTCATACTCGTACGAGGACCGGAAGCCCTGGTAGATCTCGACGAGCGGCTGGACGTCCGGATCGTGGCTGCGCCAGTCGGTTCCGCCGACCGTGTGGGGTATCGCGATGCCCCGTTTCGGACGCAGGTAGTTGAACAGCGCGGTAGCGTCGGTCTGGCCGCGATGCTCCTCGTTGGGAATCGGGAGATAGGCATGGCCGCGCGTCGGCAGCAGGACGTTGCGATGGCCGTTGGGCGCGCTCACGCTTCGCTCGTAGGCGTAGATCGGCGTGAACGACCCGGGCAGAGTGAACAGGTCGACGGACTGCTGCACCAGGTATTCGTAGTAGCGCGTGCCCGCTCCGCCGGCGCCGCAGCGGACCGTTTCGACATTGTTGTGGACTCCGCAGTGCTCGGTCACCGCCAGGTAGTCGAGCGCAGCGGCGTCGAGAGCGTAGCGATAGGCCTGGAGGAGCGTCCCGTCGGACCCGCCGTCGAACGACATCTCGGTGTGGCGGTGCGTGTCCCCGCGAAACAGACGGTAGGTCCGGCCGCCAGCCTCGATCCGGTGAGCGCGGATGCGCTGCACGTCCGCCGGCTCGTTCAGGTGGATCTTCGACTCTTTCTGCGTGAACTGGGCCACCGGACGCAGCGCGGGCTCGACCGGAGGGCCGGCCGGCGCGGGCATGCGCGCCGCCCAGACGTCCGCGTCGGGCTCGCGGCCGCCGGTGAAATCCCGGTTGTCGGTTGACCAGGCGGCCCACAAGCCGCCTCCGGCGTCGTTGGCCAGGCTGGCGCGCATGTCGCCGCGGCCCGCGCTGAAGGGCATCGGCACGGGTTCGCTCCACGCAGCGCCGTCGAGCCAGACGGCGTAGCTCTCCCAGACGGCGAAGTCGGTCGGATTCTGCGTTGGCGTATCGAGGATCGGAACGGTCCGGTGGCGGAACCAGAGCCAGACGCGGCCGGCACGGTCGGCGTGAATCACGGGGAAGTCGTGGTATGTGGCATGACCCTCCGGCCGGACTTCGTTCACATCCGCCTCGGGCTCGAGGAACCGCCCGCCGTCGAAAACGTTGACCACCGCGCGCGCCCACTGGTGCAGCGGCGTGCCCTCCGGTTTCTGGTGGTAGGCCGTGTCCTTGCCCCAGTTGAATCCGCTCTCGTTCCAGGCCAGCCAGAGGCGGTTGCGGGCGTCGCATGTCAGCGTGACGTTGGCCTCGTACTTGGGCGTCGCGGTCACGGATACGGGCTGCTGCCAGACGCCTCCGGCGAATGCGCGCAAGACGACATCGTAGTCGCCGCGGTCGTAGGTGTCCCAGGCGACGTAGACCTTGCCCTGACGATCCGCCGCGATCGACGGCTCCCAGTCGTTGGCGCCGGAGGGGGACAGCCGTTCCTCGGGAGTCCAGCCGGAAGCGTCCCGTCGGCGGGCGAACACGTCGGCCTGTCCATTCCGGAAACCCTGCCACACGACCCAGGGACGTCCGCCGGCGTCCGTCGCGGTTTGCGGGAAGATGTCAGGTTGCGCATCGGTGGTGAGCCGCTCCAGCGGCCCCCACTCGCCACTGCTCCAGCGCCGTGCGAAGAGATCCCAGTTGCCGTCCGTCTGCTGAGACCAGACCACCCAGACCGCCCCGCCGGCCCCCCGGGCCAGCCGGACCGTGTGAATGTCGCCCGGCGCGCTCAGCGGCTTCACGGGCGGGCCCCACGCGCGGCCGTCATGGCGGCGCACCACGATCTCGGATGCGTCGTCGCGCCATGCCAGCCAGGCGGCCCAGATCTCCCGGCTCCCTTCGCCGGCAGCCAGCGCGGGAAACTCGTCCTGGGTCTCGGGACCGGACGAAAGCCGTTCCGCGAATGGCACGGCGTCCACGGAAACCGAGCCCCCGAGCATCGCGAGGGGCTTTCCCAGCCGGAGCGCGCCGGGATGGACCGTGAACGTCCCGGCGGGCGTGCGGAACAGTGCGGACGGCGCAGGCCCCGTCAGCCCGGCGAACAGTCCGGGCACAAGCAGGTACGGTTTCGGCTGCGGGGCGAAGGCGGAGCGCTGGGCGACCCGCGTCGGGTCGTTTTCGCCCCGGCGCGTGGCCATCGTCCAGCTTCGGGCGCCGGTCATCCGGTCGCCCATCCGCGGCCGCCACTCACGCAGGTAGGCGAGCGTTCCGCCGGTGACGGTCACGGAACCATCCCAGACACGCGGAGCCGAATCGTTGACACCCAGGCGAACCCGGAACGCAGCCTGTTGCGCGGCGGCGGAACAGGCGACCGCCATGACGAGAGGAAGTCTCATGAGAAGGCGTTCAGAACGACAGGCGAAGATAGAGTTGCGCCTCACGCGCTCCTTCGGTGCCGGTCAACTGGCCGAACGCGGTCGAGTTGATGTTCACATTCAGTCCGCTCGGATTGGTGTGATTGAAGGCGTTGAAGAAGTCGGCCCGGAACTCGAGACCGGTCTTCTCGGTGAGGGCGAAACGCTTTCCCACGGCCAGGTCCACGTTCCAGGCTCCCGGACCGGAAAAGACGTTCCGGCCGACGTTGCCCGCCCGGACCGGCATCCCCGTGGCGGCCACAATGGGCACGCGCGCGAACGCGGCGGGGTTGAGGTATTGCAGCCCGCGCTTGATCACGGCATTGTCAAAGTCGATCACATCCGGCCGCGACCGGTCCCGCGAAGTCGGCTGGTTGAGAGTGGCCACCAGGCCGCTGCGCGCGCGCACGATGCTGCTGACCTGCCAGCCGCCGGCGATCCACTTCAACACCGTGCGGGAGGAGCGATCCAGGCGGGGCAATTCGTAGACGACGTCGGCCACGAACTGATGCGTAACGTCCTGGTGCGCCCTCCCCTTGTTCGATCGGATGTCGAAGAAATCCTGAATAAAGGAACGGTTGGCCAGCGGCGCCAGGTCGCCGGTTCCGTAGCACATGACCTTGCCCCACGTGTAGTGGATGTTGCCGACGACGTTGCGGGCGTACCGCTTGCGCAGGGAGTTCTGCCAGGAGAAGAAATGGGTGCTCTCGGAGTTGTCGAAGTACAGGTTGTCGGCGATGGTCGGATTCGGCCGGATCCCCGTCAGGCGGTCCGGCTCGTTGAACCGGCGGTCATAGAAGAACTTCACTCCGCGGTTGGCGACGAAGGCGGTTTCAAGCACCAAACTCGACGAGAGCGCGCGCTGAACGCTCAGAGTGTAGTTGATCGCGTAGGAGGCGTCGATGTCCGGATCGACGAGCTGGTAAGAGGGAAGCGCAGAGCCGCTGGCCACCTTTTCAAGCACGTCCTCGTTGTAGGCCGGGTAGCGGATTCCCAGGCGGACGTTCTCGGCGCGGCTGAACGTGGACCGGTAGGGGAACTTGGGGTCGATGATCGTTCCCAGCGCGAACAGCGAGGCGTTGACGGAATTGTACATGACGCCCACGCCGCCACGAATGACGGTTTTGCCGCCGCCATCCAGGTCGTAGGCGAACCCTACGCGCGGGCCGACGTTGAGCGGGTCGGCCCGGGACGGCAACTGGTCTTTTCCAAAGCGGGCAGGACCCAGTTGAAACGAAGGAAAGATAAGCGGAGCGTTGAAGACGTACGGGGACCTGTCGGCGCCGACTCCGGTGGTGGTTATGTCGGAAAAGTAATCCCACCGGAGGCCGAGATTGAGCACGAGCTTCCTGTTCACCCGCCAGTCGTCCTGCACGAACAGTCCGACGTTGATGGTGCGCCCCTGGTAGGGCGACACGCCAAACGTGAACCGCGCGTTGCTCGGGATATTGGCCAGCAGGTCCGCGACGTTGGCGTATGTCAAAACGGGGATCTCCACGTTGCCGCGGCCGGCCTTCTCGCGGAACAGGAGTCCGCCGAACTTCAGCGAATGGCGGCCTGTGTTGTAGACGATCTTCTGGTCCAGGTTCCAGCTCGGCGCGTTGGCGAGGCTGTTGATCTCGCCGCCGGTGCTCACGCCGAGTCCGGAGATGGCGATGCCGGGCAGGCGCCGGCCGCCGAACTGGCTTTCCTGCTTGACCTTGTCCTGCACCTCGTAGATCGCGTCGATGCGGGTCCGGTCGGCCCGGTTCCAGCCAAACCGCGTTTCGGAATTCCATCGCGGGCGGAAAGTGGAGTAGGTGAAGGTGACGCGGTCGAGGTTCGAGTCGAACGTCTGCGGGCCCAGCAGCAGCGGGCTGGGCACGCGTTCGCCGGGGTTGTCGCGAACATAGGTGGCGCTGAACCGCTGGGTGCTCGAAATCCAAACGTCGGGGCGGATCACCATGTGGTCCGTGTCGGAGCCGGCCGACGCGGCCCCGAGATAGCGCGCGCTGAGGGCGCTCGCCGCCGCGGGTTGATTCGGCAGCGGGAAGGCGTCGAGGATGAGTTTGTAGTCCGGAACGGCGCGCAGCATCTGCCCGCGGAGAAGTTCGGTCGGCACGTCGGCCTGCACGGGCTGGAACGAACGCTGGCGGTAGCCCTCGTAGGCTCCGAATACGAACACCTTGTCGCGAATGACGCGTCCACCGAGCGATCCGCCGAACTGGTTGAACGTCAGCCCCCTCTTCTCGGCGAGCAGCTGGTTCCGCGCGTTCAGGTTCTCGGCGCTGAACAGTTCAAACAGCGAGCCGTGCCACTGGTTTGTGCCGGATTTGGTGATCACGTTGACGTTGCCGGCCAGCGCCCGCCCGTATTCGGCCGAGAACACGCCTTTGGAAACCTGAATCTCCTCGACCGCCTCCATGCTGACCACGCCGATGAAGCTGCCCTCGACGTTGGCCGAGGAAATTTCGGAGGTCCCGCTGGCCGGGATTCCATCCATGGTGACCGACGTCGCCGCCTTGCCCAGCCCGTTCAGGATGAACGACTGGCGGCGGGCGGCGGTGTCCTGCTGGATCCCTGTGCCGAGCGAAATGATGTTGGCGATATTGCGGCGGGAGACCGGAAGTTCCGCCACCTCCTTGCCCGATACGCTTTCCCGCTGCTCCGGCGAGGCGGCGTTGACCAGCGGGGCTTCCCCGCTCACCGTGACGCTCTCGGACGCCGACCCGACCTCGAGCGTGAAGTTGCGGCGCACGCGTTGCGCCGCGCCGAGTTCGATCCCGCGGGACTCGAACCGCTTGAACCCCTGCATCTGGATCGTCAGCGTGTAGGAGCCGACCTGAAGGAAGTCGAAGGCGAACTCGCCCGAAGCGTTCGTGACCTGCCGGAGCGCCGCGCCGGTCCCCTCATGCGTGAGCGTGGCCTCCGCGTTGGCGACAACGGCCCCGCTGGAATCGCTGACGGCTCCGTAGAAGGTCGCCGTCGTGACCTGGGCCGTCGCGGACGCGGCGGCGAGAAGAATCATCAGCAGATGTCGCATGACGCCTTTTGGTCTATCACCGTTGCCTCTTGGAAGTCAACGACGGAAATCGCCATCGCATCGTGGAGCCCGCCGCGCGGCGGTCCGCGAAGTGATATGCTGCTCACGAACCAGGAGCCTTGCCAAGTATGCGTCTTCTCCCCCTTGGCGCCGCGTGCGCCCTCCTCGCCGTGATTCCCGCGCCGGCCGCCGCGCAGAACATCTTCGGGACGATCCTCGGGACCGTTCGCGACGCGTCCGGCGCCATCGTGATCAAAGCGGATGTGGTCGCCACCGCCGTCGAGACCGGGCAGGCCTACCGCAGCCAGACGAACGAGTCGGGCTACTACGAGTTTTCATACTTGAAGCCCGCCCGCTACACCGTGCGGGTCTCCGCCACCGGATTTCAAACGAGCGAACGGACGGACATCGGACTCCAGGTGGAGGACCGCGTGCGTGTCGACTTCAAGCTGCAACTCGGCGAGGTCACCGCGTCGGTCTCGGTGTCGGGCGAAGCGCCGCTGATCCAGTCGGAGTCGGCGTCGCTGGGGCAGGTGGTCACGGAGCGGACCGTGCGGGAGATGCCGGTGCTCGGACGCAACGTGTTCGAACTGGCCGGCCTCGCCGCGGGCGTGCAGGTGAACCCGGTGGCGGAGAAGAAGGTTCTGGCCAAGGGCGGCTTCGACACCTCGGACATCGCCATCAACGGAGGGCGCATCCGGACGAACGAATACCTGCTCGATGGAGTGACCGTCCTGCTGCCGGAGAACAACAATCCGGCCATCGGACCGACTCCGGAAGGAACGCAGGAGTTCAAAGTTCAGACGGGCAACAGCGGGGCGCAGTTCGGGCGAACCGGGGGCGGCGTAGTGAACGTGGTGACCAAAGGGGGGACCAACGAGTTCCACGGCACGGGATGGTGGTTCTTCCGGAACGCCCGGCTCGCCGCCAACGAGTTCTTCTCGAACGCCCGCGGCCAGGCGCTGGGAGCGGCGGACTACAACTATTTCGGCGGAACCATCGGCGGCCCGATCAAGAAGAACCGCACGTTCTTTTTCGCCGAGTACCAGCAATACCGCGAGCGCATCGCCGGCGCCGGCGGCGCCCTGACGTTTCCCACCGAGGAGCAGCGCCGCGGCGACTTCTCCGCTACGCGCGTCAACAACAACACGGCTGCCGGTCAGCCCGTCGTGATCTATGACCCGTTCACGACGCGCCCCGGACCGGGAGGAGCCGGCTTTGTGCGCGACGTCTTCCCGGGCAATCGCATTCCGGCCAACCGGATCGACCGCGTGGCCTCGCGCGTCATCACCCACATTCCCCTTCCGAACCGCCCGGGCGAGGGTCCGGCGCGGCTGTTCAACTTCGCCTACGACAACAACGAGAGCAACACGAATGACCAGGGATCGATGCGGGTCGACCACCGCTTCTCCGACCGCCATTCGATCTTCACGCGGTTCACCCGCAGCGTCACGCGCATCTTCAGTTCGCCCATACTCGGCACGATCGCCGACCCGGGCGCCGATTCGCAGGTGCAGGGCTTTCTGAACGGGGTGATCAACGGAACGTACGTGTTCTCGCCGACACGGATGATCAACTACCGCTACGGCGCGACGCGGAAACTTCAGGACGCCACGCCATACTACTTCGGCCAGATCAAGCTGAACGACCTCGGATTTCCGAGCTACGTCTCGGCCGCCTCGCAGCTGGAGGCGTTTCCCCAGATGTCGTTCAGCGGGTATGATTCGATCGGCACCGGGCCGGGAACGCTTCGCGGAAACGACATTCACACCTGGGTCGCCGACTTCACCGAGATTCGCGGCCGGCACAGCCTCAAGTTCGGCGCCGACACGCGCGTCTACAACCAGACGCCGTTCCGCAGCACGGCCTCGTCGGGCATCTACACGTTCAACAACTCGTTCACGCAGGGTCCCGATCCGCTGCGGGCCGCGCGGGGCGCCGGGGACGGATTCGCGTCGTTCCTGACGGGGTACGGAACCGGCAACATCCAGTACTCGCCGGCCTTCGCGATCCGCAACGGCTTTGTGGCCGTCTACGCGCATGACGACATCCGGGCCGGCCGCCTCACCATCAATGTGGGCCTGCGGTGGGAATGGGAGCAGCCGCGAACCGAGCGCTACAACCGCTTTGGGAACTTCGATTTCGACCGCGAGTTTCCCGGCTTGCGGGGAGTCCGGGGAGTTCTGACTCAGGCGGGAACCGAGCACTATCCGCGCGGGCAGTTTGAAACATCGCTCCGCAACTTCGCGCCGCAGTTCGGGCTCGCCTACCGCCTGGGCGCCAACACGGCGCTGCGGGCCGGCTACGGGATCGTGTTTTCCCCGCGCATCGGATACACCGCCACCCGGAACTATGGGGCGTCGGGCGCCGAGTTGCAGACGCAATGGGTTTCGAGCCTGGACGGCGTGACGCCGCTGTCGCCGATCAGTGATCCGTATCCGAACGGCATCTTCGTCCAGTCCGGCAGCGAGGCGGACCGGCGGCTGCTGGGGCAGGCCCTGACGATCACGGACCGCAACAGCCGGAACAACACCTATTCGCAGCAGTGGAGCGCCAGCCTGCAACACAGCGTGCGGGGCAACTGGATCTTCGAGGCGGCCTACTCCGCCTCGCGCGGGATCCGGCTGCCGATCGCGGTTCAGTTCAACCAGGTCCACCCGCAGTTCATGTCCCTGGGCTCGCAACTGAACCAGCAGGTGCCGAATCCCTTTTTCGGCCTGGCCAGCACGGGGCCTCTCGCCAACCGCACCATCACCCGGGCGCAGTCCCTGCGTCCGTATCCGCACTATCTGAACATTTCGACCTTCATTCAGAACGGCGCCTACTCGCAGTATCACGGCCTGCACCTCACGGCGGAGAAGCGGTTCTCGCAGGGCTACAACCTGCTGCTTGCCTACACGACCGGGAAGACCATCGACAACGGCGCGGGACGCATCATCGACGTCGTCGGCCTGCAACCGCCGATCCAGAATCAGTACGATCTGCGGGCCGAGAAGTCCCTGTCGCAGCAGGACGTGGCGCAGCGGTTCGTGGTGAGCCACACCTGGGACCTGCCCTTCGGGCGCGGCAAGGCGATCGGAGGCGGCGCGTCGCGCCTGGTGGATTCTTTCATCGGAGGGTGGTCGGCAAGCGGAAACATGACGTTCCATTCGGGCTATCCGGTGGGGCTGAGCTCGATTGGCAACAGCGGCGTGTTTTCGGCGGTGCTTCGGCCGAATTCCGTGGGCCGGTCGGCGAAACTGAGCGGCGACCCGCACGACCGCCTGGGCCGGTTCTTCGATCCGGACGCTTTCACGGTGCCTGCACCCTTCACGTTCGGCAATGTCAGCCGGGCGCTGCCGGACGTGCGCACCCCCGACCGCCGGAACTACAACCTGGCGGTCTCGAAGAAGATCGCGGTCACCGAGCGGATCAGCGCGCTGCTGCGAGGCGAAGCCTACAACCTGACGAATACGCCGTTTTTCGGGCTGCCGGGGATGCAGGTCGGTTCCAACACGCTCGGCGTCATATCGAGTGCGACCAACGCCCGCACGGTGCAGATTTCCGGCAAAGTGATCTTCTGACAGCCGGCCGTTCAGGCCGCGCGGCGGCCGGGCTTGCGGGAGAAGAGAGTAATGGCGGCCCCGGCGGCCGCCAGACCTGCCAGCACATAGAAGGTCTGGTTGTAGCCGCCGGCGAGGTCGCCCGCCTGCTTGGCCTTTTCGATCATCGCCGACAGCCGTCCAGGAACGACGAAGCCGGCCGCTCCCCACGCCGAGAACATCAGGCCGTAGTTGGCGCCGATGAACTTGGGACCGAAGTACTCGGCGGTCAGCGCGGGCATCACGGCAAGAAATCCGCCGTAACAAAAGCCGACGAAACACAGTCCGGCGAGCACCCGCCAGAAGCCGCTGGCGCCGGGAAGCACGACCGCGCAGGCGAGCAGGGAAACGCAAGCCATGGCGAGCAGGACGTTCCTTCGGCCCATGCGGTCGCTCAGCGAGCCCCAGGCCAGCCGCCCCACGCCGTTGAACACGGACATGATGCCGAGTCCCGCCGCCGCCGTCATCACGGCGTCACGGCTGGCCATCTCGTTGAACAGGGGAGCGGCCTCGCCGATGGCGGTCAGGCCGATCGACGAGCCGAGGAAGTAGACGATCCAGACCAGGTAGAACTGCCAGGTGCGCAGCATCTCTCCGGGACCGTAGTCGGCGCGGCCTGCTCCCTGCGCGGCGGCGGGCGGATTCCACCCGGCGGGCTTCCATCCCGGCGGCGGGACACGATAGGCCTGCGCGCATCCGATGACGCCCACGAACAGGATTCCGGCCAGGACCAGGAAGGTCTGGGGAATGGTCGTCTGAAACCGGGCCGGGTCCCTGCCGATCAGCCGTTCGAGGAGGGGGGCGAACAGGAGCGGCCCGGCGCCGAATCCCATCACGGCCATGCCGACCACCATGCCACGCTTGTCAGGAAACCACTTGACGCAGGTCGCAATCGGCGTGACGTAGGCGAAACCCACGCCAAGCCCGCCGATGACGCCATAGGACAGGACCAGCCCCTCCGGGGTGTCGCCAAAGAGCCATGCCAGCAGGCAGCCGATGGCGAGCAGCAGGCCGCCGATCGAGCCGACCAGGCGGGGACCCTTGCGGTCCTGCCAGAAGCCGGCGACGACCATGGCGATCGTGAAGAACAGGATGGACCAGCGGTAGGGCGCGATCGTGACGGTTTTGTCCCATCCGTAGGCTTGCGAGAGAGGACCGCGGAAGACGCTCCAGGAGTAGAGAATCCCGAGGCAGACCTGCATGAGGACGGCGGCGGCGGCGAGCCGCCACCGGTGGTGGTTGTCGGTTTGCATTGTTCCCCGCATTATAACGGCGGCCCGACATAGTTGTGAAACGGGCGAATCGGGCTATGATGGTTTGGTACTTTGCCAGGGATGACGATAGCGCGGCGCCGGGAGAGCGCATCCGTATGAGCGTTTTGATCCGCGTCGGGATCCGGAAGGCGATTCTGCGCGCAGGCGAGTGGGTCAGCGCGGACCCGGCCCTGGAACGGCTGTTGAACGAGACCACCTCGGCCTGGATCCGCGAAACCGGGGGCCCGCGTCTGGACGACCGGGAGCCGGAGAAGACGGTCGCCCGCGAGATGGCCGAACGGTTTCACGGCCAGCTGCTGATTTATCTGCGGACGAGAAACCGGGTTTCGATGGAGACCTTTGTCCGCAAACGGCAGCTCGAGTTCAACTTTGACGCGTTTCTGGAGGTTCCCGCCAGGGTGGCCAAACCGCGCCGGCTGCGAGACGCGCGCGCAAGGCATTCGATTGGGGCGGGCTCCAAGGCTCCACGGAACAACGGCGGGAGACCCGGCCGTTCGGTATAATCGGGGCAGGTTTCCGATTCGACAAAGGGGCACCGAACCTATGTTGCGCCGAACTTTTCTTCCCGTGCTGACATCCCCGCTTCTCGCCCAGGAGGCCGCGGCGCCAGCAGCCAGGCAGGAGAAGCCTCCGCAGGCGCCCGAGCCGGGAGCGATCAAGGTCTCGGTCAATGAGGTCATCGTTCCGGTGACGGTCACTGACGACCAGGACCGCTTTGTCTCCAACCTCGAACAGAAAGACTTCCGGATCCTCGAGGAAGGCCGCGAACAGAAGATCATCTACTTCAACCGGGAGCGCAGCCAGCCGGTCGTCGTCGGCTTCCTGCTCGACATCAGCAACACCAACCGCACGCACTGGAAAGTGTTCCAGGAAGCCGCCATCGACCTGGTCAACACGCTGCTGCCGGGCGACCGGAAATACAGCGGCTATCTGATCTCCTATTCGACGGACGCCGAGTTGCAGGCCAACACGAATCACGATCCGGAAAAGATCATGGAGAAGATCCGGAAGATGAAGCCCGGCGGAGGCGCGGCGCTGTTTGACGCCATCTACATGGCCTGTACGAGCCGGGACCTGGTGAAGGGCGAACCGATCGAGCCGCGGCGCGTGATCGTGGTCATCGGCGACGGACACGACACGGCGAGCAAGAAGTCGCTCGACGAGGTGCTCGAACTGGCGCAGCGCAACCTCGTCACCGTCTATGGAGTCTCGACAATGGCGTTCGGCTTCCACGCCGAAGGCACCAAGAATCTGACGAGACTGGCGGAGGCGACCGGAGGGCGCGTCGAATATCCGCTCAACTCGCTGTACAAAGATGTGTCCGGCTACCTGTCGACCCCGTCCGACGAGGGCAACTACGCCTACAAGGTCGGCACGGGGGGCTACGCGGCCGAGATCTCGAAAGGCATCTTCCAGTCGATCGCGAAGGTGGCCGGGGAAATCACCACGCAGTACATTCTGCGTTACATCCCGGATACACAGGACTCGGGTAAGGTCTTCCGGAACATCGAAGTAAGGGTGAATTTGCCGAACGTCAAAGTGCGCGCACGGACGGGATACTATCCATACAATCCGTAGGAAACTGCCGATTCCCGAACAGTGATACGGGCCCCGGAGGCCGAAGGCGCCACACACTGCATGACCGCCACCGTCGTGACAAAGCGAGCGGAGTACCTGGTGATAACGGCCGCCCTGCCGGGCGCGCCGCCCGCGGCCATCGGCGTCCTGCTGCACGATCCGGCCTCGAACCGGATCGGCATACGGCTGCGGCGGGACTGGGAGACGTTCACCGACGAGGACAATCGCGAGGTTTTCGTAGCGCTCGAGGACGATCTGCGCGAGAAGGCGCGAACGATGAGCCCCGCGGCCTTCCTCGGCTGGCTTGAGGATTCGCTGTCGAACGCCGTGCAGATCAGCGACCGGCGTCCGGCGCTGATGGCGGGATTCGAGGCGACGCTTTCGGCCCTCTACCGGAGGGAAGTCAGCCCCGCGGTGCTGCCGTTCCGGACTCACCTGCCTGTCTACAGCCTCCGCGCCGCCGCGGGACGCTGGGGCGAGAACCGCGCCGTCGACCAGGGGGACGGACAGGACGAATGGCTCGAGGCGCCGCCGGGCCTTCGGCTGACCCAGGACATGTTCGCCGCGCGGGTGGTCGGCCGGTCGATGGAGCCGGAGATTCCCGACGGGGCGATGTGCGTTTTCCGTGCCGGGGTGACCGGGTCGCGCCAGGGACGCAAAGTGCTCGTTGAGAACTTCACCGAATCGGAAGCCGGCGGTCAGCGCTACACGGTAAAGCGTTACCGCAGCGAGAAGCGCCTCACCACGGACGGAGAGTGGTCCCATGCGAGAATCCGCCTCGAGCCGCTCAACCCGGAGTTCGAGGCATGGGATCTCGACGAGGGCGCCCAGTGCCGCGTCATCGCGGAGTTCGTCTGCGTGCTGGAAGAATGAAACTCGTCATCCATCCTCCCGTGGATCCAGCCCGGCTGGAAAAGATCCGCGCCGCGGCGGCGGGGGCGATCGAGGTAGTCAACGCCGCGACCGCCGAGGAAGCCGCGGAGGCGATCTCCGGGGCCGAGGCTTTCTTCGGGAAGATCACGCCGTCGCTGCTCGAGCGGGCGGCGAAACTCGTCTGGGTCCAGGCGCCCACGGCGAGCCTGGAGCATTACATGTTCCCCGCCCTGGCCGAACATCCCTGCCAGCTCACCAACATGCGCGGGCTGTATTCGGATGTCATTGCGGATCAGGTGATGGGATACATCCTGTGCTTTGCGCGGAATCTGCATGTCTACATCCGCCGGCAGCTCGAGGCGCACTATGAACCGGTGGGCGGGGAGGGAGGCAGATCCTCGTTTGCTTCGGGCCCGGGAACCGTCAGCGCCATCGACCGGGCTCACCTCCACCTCTCCGACCAGACCCTGGGGATCGTCGGGCTGGGAGCCATCGGCACGGAGCTGGCCAAGCGCGCCTCGGCGTTCGGAATGACGGTGATCGCGGTTGACCCGGTGAATCCCGAGGCATGGCCCATGGAGCGCCTCGACGACCTGCTCGGAGCAAGCGACTTCGTGGCCATCTGCGCGCCGCACACGCCGAAATCGAAGGGGATGTTCGATGCGGCCCTGCTTGCGCGGATGAAACGGTCCGCCTACCTGATCAACATCGGGAGGGGTGCGATCGTCCGGCTCGGCGACCTGGTGGCCGCGCTGCGGAATGGAACCATCGCCGGCGCGGCGCTCGACGTCTACGAGGAGGAGCCTCTGCCCGCCCGGCACCCGCTGTGGAAGCTTCCGAACGTGATCCTGACGCCGCACATCGCCGGCTACTCGCCGCGCATCGCCGAGCGCCACCTGGCGGTGATCGTGGAGAACGTGCGGCGGTTCGCCCGAGGCGAACCCCTGCTCAACGTGGTTCGCAAGAGCGAGTGGTTTTGAGCCGGGCGCTTCAGGCGTTCCCCGCCCCCTGCGTTTCGACGTAGACGCTGTAGAGAGACTGGCTGCCGGTCATGAACAGGCGGTTCCTCCGTGTGCCGCCAAAACAGACGTTCGAGCAGATCTCCGGCAGCAGGATCTGGCCGATCCGCGCGCCGTCGGGTGAGAAGACGTGGACGCCGTCGTAACCGGCGCCGACCCAGCCCGCGCTGGCCCAGATATTTCCGTCGGTGTCGGCGCGAATCCCGTCGGCCAGGCCGGCCCCCTTGCCGGGAAGCTCCATCGAACAGAACTGGCGGCCGTTCCGGAGGCGGACGCCGTCGACATCCCAGACCTTGATGTTCCGCGGCGCGTTGTCGTAGTGCGAGGCGCCAGTATCGGCGACGTACAGCTTGCGATAGTCGGGCGAGAAGCACAGTCCGTTCGGCTTGAAGATCTCGTCGGTCACCATGTCCATCTTTCCGGTCCTGGGGTCGACCCGGTAGACGGCCTCCTTGATCTCGAGCGTCCCCTTGTTGCCTTCGTAGTTCATCAGCGCGCCGTAGCCGGGGTCGGTGAACCAGATGGCGCCGTCGGGAGCCACCTGCGCGTCGTTCGGGGCGTTGAGGGGCTTGCCCTGCCATTTGTCGGCGAGCACCGTCACCGAGCCGTTGTACTCGTAGCGGACCACGCGGCGGTTGCCATGCTCGCAGGAAATCTGCCGACCCTCGAAGTCGAACGTGTTTCCATTGCTGTGGCCCGCCGGCGACCGCAGCACACTGACGTGGCCGTCCTCCTCGATCCACCGCATCTGGCGGTTGTTCGGAATGTCGCTCCAGACAAGGTATTTGCCCGAACCGTTCCAGGCTGGGCCCTCCGCCCACAGACATCCGGTGAAGTGACGCCGGATCGGGGTGTTGCCGAGCGCGTACTTCTTGAAGCGCTTGTCCAGAATGAGGATGTCGGGGTCCGGGTAGCGGGTCGGGTTGTTGCCGGACCAGTCACGGCTCGTCTGGGCCGCAGCGGCGGCCAGCGGGCCGGCAAGGGCCACACGAAGGAACTCACGACGGGGAGTGATCATAGAAAGGTGAGTATACCGCGCCCCGAAGTGAAGAACAGATCCCGCCGCGAACAGCGGGCGCAACAGCCGCGGCACCGTCCGGAAGGAGAGCGGAAAAAAAAGCACTCCACCGCGCCGGCGATACCGTCATCACCGGTCAGACCGTGGATGCATTCGCATCCGGGCCCGCGACCAGCAACAAGGCGACGCCAACCCGTTCATCAGCACACCGATGATGAATGCCGGTTCGAGTGGCTACTCGAGGACTCGAACGCCCCAGTACAGACCGCCAAACAGGAGAATCGAGACGATGGCAACCGAAACCCAGACCGCCACGCGCTCTTTTTTCGATGAAGCCGCCTGCGCGTCATGCTTCATCTGTTCATCCAAACTGTCGAACATTTTGGCCGACCTCCTTCGCTAACATGAGACCGTACCGACGTATGAAGGAACGAAGCTGGTATCCAGCCACCCACATGGTAACTCCGCCGTTTGCAGGTGTAAAGCCCGGCTTGGAGGTTTTGTGAACAGGAAGGCCCTTTCTCTGCTCGTCCTGCCGGCGCTGACGTGGGCGCAGCCGCCAGTCCGGCCCGAGGTCTACGGTCACGCGGGATTCCTGCGGGCCGGCGGCGACGAAGGCGCGCTCGGGACGGGGCCGGCGTTTGGCGGCGCGCTGATGGTTCCGTTTCGTCCGAAGCTGGCCTTGGATGTCGACGTGACGTCAGCCAAGACCATTGACGAACCCGTGGGCGGGCAGCGGTACCGGCTGCGGCGCACGCTGCTGAGCCCGGCCGTCGTCTGGCGCACCGGCTCGATCCGGGGTTATTTCTTTGCCGGAGGCGGGTTCGGCGGGCAGTTCGACAGCGGCGCGGGGGAATCGAAGACGACGCTGCTGTTCAAGGCAGGCGGCGCCGGCGTGATTCGCGGCCGCCTGCTCTGGCGCGCCGGCCTGTTGTGGTCCCACGCTTATGTGTTGCCGAACATCAGTTTGATCGGGTCGGTCGGCTACCGGCTTTGATCCGGGAGGGAAAAGGCGGGGGGCCACGCAAACGTCCCCACACGCCCGGTAACCTGAAGGTATGCAGACGCTCACCCGCCGGTCCGCGCTGATGCTCTCCGCGGGCGCTCTGCCGGGAGCCACCGGCGGGGCCCTCCGCAAGCCGCATGCCCTGCGGCCGGGCGACACCGTAGCCGTGATCATGCCGTCGACGCACGTACCGGACCCGGACCGGCTGGCCAACGCCGCCCGCACGGTGGAGTTCTTCGGGCTGAAGATGCGGCCGGGACGCTTTCTCGGCCGCCGGACGTGGAACTTCGCGCAGTCAATCGAGGAACGGGTCGAGGACCTTCATGATGCTTTTCGCGACCCGGAAGTAAAGGCGGTTTTCTGCGTGGGCGGGGGATACGGGACGATGCAGATCCTCGACCGGATCGATTATTCGATCATCCGTGCCCATCCGAAGATCTTTACGGGCTACAGCGACATCACGGCGCTCCACCTGGCCTTTCACAAGCTGGCCGGCCTGGTTACGTTCCACAGCCCGGTCGTGCTGTCGGCCTTCAGTCCCTATTCACAGCAGCACTTTCGCAAGGCGCTGTTCAACGCCGAGCCCATCGGCACGGTCGCCAATCCTCCCGAATCGAACCCCCTCCGTCCGGCTCACCCATGGCGGACCATCCGGCCCGGCCGCGCGCGCGGGCCGCTCGTCGGGGGGAATTTGACGTTGATCTCCACGACCATGGGGACTCCCTACGAGATCGAAACGCGCGGACGGATCCTGTTCCTCGAGGACGTGGGCGAAGAAACGTACTCCATCGACCGCATGCTCATCCAGTTGCACCTGGCGGGCAAGTTCCAGGGCATCGCCGGACTGGTCTGGGGCGAGTGCTCCGACTGCGGCCCGCCTCCCTTTCGGCCATCCCAGGCCACGCCGTTTACGCTGGGAGAGACCATCGACAACATCTTCGGCCGTCTCAATGTGCCGGTGCTCGGGGGCCTGACCATCGGCCACACGGCGGACCAGGCCACGCTGCCGCTCGGCGTGATGGCCACGCTGGACGCCTCGAAAGGCGAACTGGTGATTGAGGAATCAGCCACGATTCCTGCAAAATAGAGAGAGATTTTCCAATATTTATGAAGAACCGATACTCCGCCGCGGCGCTCGCGGCTCTGCTGATCGCATCCGGATGCTCGAGCGGACCACCCCGGGGACCCGACCGTTACCGGGTGAAGTTTGAAACCAGCAAAGGGGATTTCAACGTCGAGGTGATCCGCAACTGGTCGCCCCTGGGTGCGGACCGCTTCCATGAACTGGTGAAGGAAGGCTTCTACGACGGCAACCGGTTCTTCCGCATCGTGCCCGGGTTCGTGGTGCAGTGGGGAATCCACGGCGACCCGGCGGTGGCCGCCCGGTGGGAAAACCGCCGCATCCCCGACGATCCCGCCGGAATGACGAATTCGCCCGCCACGATCTGCTATGCGACCAACGGACCGGAATCGCGCACGACGCAGGTGTTCATCAATCTCGGCAACAACGCCCGGCTGGACAACCAGGGGTTCACGCCGTTCGGCCGGGTGACCGAGGGGATGTCGGTGGTGGCAAGCCTCTATGCCGGCTATGGCGAGGGCCCCAACCAAGGACGAATCCGCGCCGAGGGGAACGCCTACCTGGAACGGGAGTTTCCCCGGCTCGACTACATCAAAAGGGCCTCTTTCATCGAGCAATAGGCCACGAGCACGGCGCCGGCGCGTTCCGCCCTACGCCTTCTCCACGACCAGACGGCTGGGCTCCACGGCGAAGGAGGCCCGCGTCGTGACGGGAGACCCGGGTTTCGTAACGTAGTCCAGCAGCCGGTAATCGGCGCGCCAGCTCTTTGGCGCAACCTCGCAACGCACATAGCCACGCCGCCCGTTGAAGTACCGGATTTGCGGATTCGCGCTGAGCACGGCCGCAGCCCGCTCACTCGTGTCCGCGCCGTCGCCGCCGGAGGAGATCGACGTGCCGACGAATTCGGCGGCCACGCAGGGAGACTTCACCTCCCGCGGCTCGACATGAAGCTGTCCGACCCAGCTTGAGTGCACATCGCCGGTGATGATCACCGTGTTGCGCCGGGGGCGCGCCGCCAGTGTGTCGATGAGTCGCTGGCGCGCCAGCGGATAGCCGCTCCAGGAGTCCATGTTGAAGAGTTCGTCCGGGCCGGCGTCGAAATCCTGGAGCGTGACGAGAATCTGCTGGCCAATCAGGTCCCAGACCGCGGGCGAGGAGTGAAGAGACTGGTCGAGCCACTTCTGCTGGGCGTCGCCGAGAAGGGTCTGGGCCGGGTTCCTCAGGTCGGGACATGGTTTCTTGAGGCCGTCGCCGCAAGGCTGGTCGGAGCGGTGCTGCCGGGTGTCGAGCATGTGAAGGCGGATGAGCCGGCCGAAGTCCAGGCGGCGGTAGAGTGCCATGTCCGGACCCTTGGGAAGCGAGCGTCGCCGCAAGGGCATGTGCTCGTAGAAGGCCTGATACGCCCAGGCGCGGCGCTGGAGAAATTCGGATCGCGGCTGCCCTTTTTCCTGGATGTCGTTAGCGTAGTTGTTGGAAACCTCGTGGTCATCCCAAGTCGTAATCCAGGGGAACCGCGCGTGCGCGTTTTGCAGGAGAGGGTCGGTTTTATAGAGGGCGTGCCGATTGCGGTAATCCGCCAGAGTGAAGGTCTCCTCGTGGCCTTCGCGGCGAATCTGGCCGCGGTAGCCCTGTTCATAGATGTAGTCACCGAGGTGAATGACCAGGTCCAGGTCTTCGCCGGCCATGTGCTCATACGCGGTCCAGAAACCCTGGGTCCATTGCTGGCAGGAGGCGAAGGCGAACCGGAACCGCTCGGGCATGTCGCCGGGCGCCGGAGACGTTCGAAAGCGCCCGGTGGGGCTTTGATGGCCGCCCGCCGAAAACCGATACCAATACCAGCGGGCGGGGCGAAGGCCGGCGACTTCGACGTGAACCGAGTGCGCCAGGGCGGGCGAGGCTACGGCCTGGCCTTTGCGAACGACCTTGGCGAAATTCTCGTCCTCGGCCACCTGCCACCGCACCGCGATGTTGGCGGCAGGCATGGCGGCGGCGTCGAACGGCTTGGGGGCGAGGCGCGTCCAGAGCGCGATGCCATCCGGGGCCGGCTCCCCGGAGGCCACGCCGAGGGTGAACGGAAACTCTTTCAGTGTGGGTGCGGCCCAAAGTGGAAGCGAATGCGAAGCGCCCAAGGCGAGCGCGCCCGTCAGGATCTCGCGCCGGGTCCGGTTCATGCTCCTACTTTGCCACAGGCGGATTACGTCCTGTTTAAATCCCGTAGAGAGCCCAGAGGGCTCCGCCATTCGAGTCCCGCTTCGGCTAGCTCAGCCGCGCATAATCGACCGGGCCGCTTCCGGTCAGCACGCGCCGCAGATAATCAATCTGGCCCAGATGGTAGTTGAAGTGGCCGTAAAGATGGATCAGGAACTGGCGGCAGGACAGAGTCCGGCCCTGAAACTCCTCCGGGAACGGCTCAGCGAGTTTGCCGTCCGGCATGCTCTCGATGGCCGCCGGAAGCGACGCGATCAGGGCGTCCACCCGCCGGCAAAGCTCCTCCCGGGTCAGGCCCTTGTCGGAGAATTCCCGGGGACGCACGCGCACGAACGGGATCCCGCACATCTGCCGGCCTATGAACTCCCGCAGGTTCCCTTCGAGGTGCAGCGCCAGGTTGCCCGCCGGGTTCTCCACGCCGGCCACCGTGCTCCAGAGTTTGTCATCGTCGGGAAAGGACTCGATCTGCTGGCGTAGGCGCGTCAGATCCCGGCGGAACAGCGCCGCGAACTCAGTGGAGGTTTGCATAAGGTCAGGTCCGACGCGGGAGGCGTCCGCCGCCTCCCGCCACCGGGAAGCAGTTCAGCCGGCGAGCGATTTGGCCGCCTGAAGGGCCTTGTCGTAGTTTGGATGGTCGGCCATCTCACCCACATATTCGCTGTAGGCGATCCGGTTGTCCTTGTCGACGACGAAAATAGCGCGGCTGTGGATCCGGAGGTCCTTGATCAGAGTGCCGTAGGCGGCGCCGAAGCTGCCGTCACGATGGTCGGAAACCATTTTGATCTTGTCGATTCCGAACGCTCCGCACCAGCGCTTCTGCGCAAACGGCAGGTCCATCGAAAACGTGTAGATATCGACGCCGGACAGCTTGGCCGCCTCTTCATTGAAGCGCTTCGTCTGGATGTCGCAGACCGGCGTATCGAGCGAAGGCACGACGCTGAAGATCCGCACGTTGGATCCCGTGCTCGCCAGATTCACCGTCTTGAGCCCTTCGTCGACCGCTGAGAAATCGGGTGCGGCATCGCCGGGCGAAAGCGCCGGACCTACCAGTTCGAGCGGATTGCCCTTGAGAGTCGTATGTCTTGCCATGAGATTGCCTTTCAGTCAGAGGAGTTCGGAGAGCTGGGCCGGGTCCGTCACAGGGAGCCGGCAAGTGAAATTTTCGCACACGTAGACGGCCGCCTTCCCGTCCAGCGGCCGCATGGCGGCCGTGGCCGGAAGCTCCGGGGCGGCGTGCAGCATCGACGCGTCCGGCAAGAAACGCGCGCCAACGGCGGCCGCGAGGCTGTCAAATCCAGGGTCGCCGCGTTCGCCGGCGAGCACGATCTGTTTGCCCGGACGGCGCGAGGCGACACAGGCGGAAACCATCAGCGGGATCGTATGCGGCACGCTCCGCAGCCGCGTCGCGAACGCCTGGAACAGGTCATCGGCGGCCTGGCGGAAATCGTCGCGGCCGGTGATGGCGGTCAGCTTCACCAGGACGGCCGCGGCGGCCGAATTGCCCGCGGGCTCGGCGCCGTCATAGTCGTCTTTCATGCGCAGGACCAGGCTCGGATCGTCCCCCGCCGCCGAGTAGAAGCCGCCGTCGCCGGAGGATCCGAAACGGCGCATCATTTCCTCGCACAACCGGATGGCGCGCATCAGGTAAAGAGGCTCGAAGGACGCCTCGTAGAGGGCGATCAGCCCCTGAATCAGAAACGCGTAGTCGTCCAGAAACCCGGGAATTGCGGCCTCGCCGTCGCGGTAACGGCGCAGGAGGGTGTCCCCCTGGGTCATTCTGGCGAGGACGAAGTCCGCCGCGCGGCGCGCCGCCGCGGCGTAGGACGCGTCACCGAGAGCACGGGCCCCCAGCGCGAAGGCGGAGATCATCAGCCCGTTCCACGCCGTCAGGATTTTATCGTCCAGGTGCGGTCTGACGCGGCGGTTTCGGAGGGACAGCAACTGACGCCGGGCCGCCGCCATCGCCAGGCGCACATCGGTTTCGGAGACGCCGTGGCGGCGCGCCACCTCTTCCTCACTCATTGCCTGGTAGAGGATGTTGCGGCCGGTGAACTCTCCATGCGGATCTTCGCGCACATTGCCGTCCGGACGGACGCCATAACGATCGGCGAACAGGCGGGCCATGTCCGGACCGAGCGCCTGTTCGATTTCCGAAGCACGGAAGATGTAGAAGGCGCCCTCGCCCTTCTCGCACGGATGGGCGGGATCGACCACGCTGTCGGCGTCCTCAGCCGAATAGAAAGCGCCCTCGGGACTGGTGAGGTCGCGCAAGACGTAGCCGAGGATGTCACGGGCCACGGAGGCGTATTGCGCATCGCGGGTGACCTGGTAGGCTTCGAGATAGGCGGCCGCCAGTTGGGCCTGGTCATACAGCATCTTCTCGAAATGCGGTACAAACCAGTTGCCGTCGACCGAGTAGCGGTGGAAGCCCCCGCCCAACTGGTCGCACATGCCGCCCTTGGCCATCTCGCGCAGGGTATGCAGCGTCATGTCGAGCGCTTCCTGGTTTCCGGAAGCGGCGTAGTGACGCAGCAGGAAGTGGAACGAGACGGGCCGCGGGAACTTCGGCGCCGTCCCGAAGCCGCCCATGCGACTGTCGTAGCTGCGGCGGAACACCTGGAAGCACGAGTCGGCGATGCTCTCATCCAGCCAGTGCTTCGCCGAATCCCCAATGAGGGTCTGCTTGCGCAGTTCCTCGAGGATGTCGTCACCCGACTGGAGAATCCGCGGCCGGTCGGTAACCCAGGCATGGGCAACGTACTCGAGCACCGTTTTGAAGCCGGGACGGCCGTAGCGGTTGTCCGGCGGGAAGTAGGTGCCGCCGAAAAACGGCTTTCGGTCGGGGGTCAGCCAGACGGACATGGGCCAACCGCCGCTGCCCGTGGTGGCCTGGACAAAGGTCATGTAGACGCGGTCGACGTCCGGACGCTCCTCGCGGTCGACTTTGACCGGCACGTAGTAGCGATTGAGCACTTCCGCGATCTCGCCCGACTCAAACGATTCCCGCTCCATGACGTGGCACCAGTGGCAGGTGGAATATCCGACCGAAAGAAAGATCGGCTTGTCCTCCCGGCGGGCCTTTTCGAAGGCTTCTCCGCCCCAGGGATACCAGTCCACGGGATTGTGCGCGTGCTGGAGCAGGTACGGGCTTTTTTCCGCCGCGAGGCGATTGGTGTGCATTACAGGTAGTAGGAAAGGCCGACCGAAGCTTCGAGCAGTTTGATGCGCCCGGACTGGTTGGGGAAATCGAAGGGTTTCCCGTTGTTGTACTGACGCACGTCAAAACGGATCAGGATCTTGTCGGTGATCTTGGACTTGACTCCCGCTCCGTAGTGGAAGCCGAACTTGGTGGCCCCGCCGCCCTGCGTCACCGACAGTCCGGGAAAGATGAAGTTGGCGAACTGGCCGCCGCCGCAGACAAACGGGCGGACGCGTTTGCCCTCGGGAATCGCGTAGGCGAGGAAGCTGTAGGCGCCTTCATGGATCGCCGTGCCGGCCTCCTGAACCGGGTTCGAGTTGACCCGGAACTTGGTTCGATTGTAGGCGTACCCCATCTCGTGGCCGAAGTGCGCCCAGTTGTTGAGGGTCATCCGGAATCCGAACCGCCAGCCGTCCTCAAGAGTGATCCTTTCCGTGCCGCCCACGGTGAAGGTCCCGATGTCTTTCCCGGAGAGGCGCATGACGCCGCCGTGTCCGCCCACTTCAAAGACCTGTGCCCAGAGTGTTCCCGCCGCACCGAAAACAAAGAGTGAAGAGAATACGAGCCTCATCTATACCAGTACAACATGGATCTCGCCGGGGCCGTGAACGCCGCGCACCAGGATCTGCTCGATATCCGCGGTCCGGCTGGGTCCGGTGATGAAAACCATCGAACTCGACCGCAGCGACGGAACGGGCAGCAACGACAACAACTCGTCAAGGCCCGTCAGCAGCCGCTCGCGCGGAACGACGGCGAGGTGAGCCGGAGGCAGCAGGGAGATCATGCGGGCCTCCTCGGGCGAGGAGAACAGGACGAGCGTGCCGGTATCGGCGAGGGCATAATCGGCGCAGGTGATGCCGAGTTCGTACTGGATGCACGCTTCGCGAAGCGCCAAGCGGTCCGTCAGCCCGGAGGCGACTCCCGGAAGGGACGTGATGCCGCAGGCGGCGAGAAAGGGGGCGTTGGAGGCGATGGCGCGCCGCCCGGCCAGAAGGGTTTCGGCGTAGGCGCGCGCATCCTCCATCGAGGAGGCGCGATAGGGCTTGCCGTTCAGCTTCTCGAGCGCCGAACAGAACTGGCCGATCCGTTCTTCGACCGCGGCGTCGGGAATCCGGATGCGAACCGGCGGCGGTGCGGGCGCCGCCTGCCCCGCATTGCGGCCAAGCGCGGTCCGCACTTTGTGGAGAATGTACTCGCGCGACATCAGCGGTTGCCGGACCGGTCCTTCCTGGCCTGCCGCTCCCGCCACAACTGCCGGAACGCCTTGGGCGCCGGCGGCGGCAGGTCGCGCTGGCTCACCCATCCGCCAAGCGGACCGGACCGGATGCCGAGCGGCGCGGACTTCAGCCACTCGCCTGCGCCGCCCGGAAACAGAAGAGCGGCGGCGAACGTCGCCAATTCATAGAGCTTGGGCCGGGTCATCACGAACGCGAAGGCGCGGAAGGCCAGCCGCTCCCACTTTCCCGTCCCTTCGCGCGCTTTCGCGCGCGTGACCTCGGCGCGCAGTGCAAGCAGGATCTTCGGGATCTCGATCTTGACGGGGCAGACCTCTCCGCAGGCGCCACACAGGCTGGAAGCGTAGGGAAGCCACGGATCCTCGGTCACGCCGTGGAACTGCGGCGAAAGAATGGCGCCGATGGGTCCGGAGTAAACCCACGGGTAGTTGTGGCCGCCGATCTTGCGGTAGACGGGGCAGTGATTCAGGCAGGCTCCGCACCGGATGCAGTAAAGCGACTGACGCTTGGTTTTGTCCTCCAGAACCTTGGTGCGGCCGTTGTCGAGCAGCACCAGGTAGAACTCTTCGGGACCGTCGATTTCGCCCGGCCGGCGCGGTCCGGACAGGAACGAGGTGTAGACCGTCAGCGGCTGACCGGTGGCGCTGCGTCCGAGCACCTTGAGGAAGGTCGCCAGGTCCTGCGCGCGCGGAATGAGCTTTTCAATACCCGCCACCGCCACCTGGATCCGCGGCGCCGAGGAGGACAGGCGGGCGTTTCCTTCGTTCTCGACCACCACGACCGCTCCGGAATCGGCGACAAGGAAGTTCGCGCCCGTGATCCCGAGGTCGGCGGTGACGAACTTTTCCCGCAGCACGCGCCGGGCGATCATGGTCTGCTTCTCGATAACCTCCTCCCGCTCGACGCCGAGTCTTTCCGTGAAGATGTCGGCGACGTCGTAGCGTGTCTTGTGCAGGGCGGGGGCGACGATGTGGTACGGCTTTTCGTGCGCCAACTGGAGGATGTATTCGCCGAGATCCGTTTCAACGACTTCGATGCCGTCCTTCTCAACCTCATGGTTGAGTTCGATTTCCTCGGTCGTCATCGACTTGGATTTGACGATCCGCCGGACGCCTTTTTCCCGGCACAGTTCCCGGACAAAGCGGACGGCCTCGTCGCCGTCGCGGCACCAGATCACCTTGCCCCCGTTGGAAACAACGTTGGCCTCCAGCTGTTCCAGGTAGAAATCGAGGTTGTCGATCGTATGCGCCTTGACCGCGTTGGCCTGGGCGCGAAGATCCTGAAAATCCGGCACGGGCTCGATCGCCGCGCGCCGCTTGTCCATCAGGCGTCCGGTGGAGTCGTAGATGGCCAGTTGGAGCTTTGGATTCGAGAGCGCTTCGTTGAGCTTGCGGGCGGGGAGCGGATTCATCTGTTTGAGTCACCGGGCGGCCAGCACTTCGGCCAGGTGGATCGCTTTCACGGGCGAGCCGCGGCGCAGCAGAGCGCCCTGCAACTGCATCAGGCAGCTTGAGTCGATGGAAACGACGTAATCGGCGCCGGTGCGATGGATTGAATCGATCTTCGTGGCGGCCATGCCGCCGGAGACGCCGTCGAACTTGACCGAGAAGGTGCCGCCGAAGCCGCAGCATTCCTCGGCCTTGTCCATCTCGGCGAGGGTGAGACCGCGGACGTTCGAAAGCAGCCGACGGGGCCCGTGCTTGACGCCCAGTTCCCGCAACGCGTGGCAGGAGTCGTGATAGGTCACCTTGTGGGGGAAGCGCGCGCCGACGTCGTCCACCCGGGCGACCTCGGTGAGAAACCGCGAGAACTCATACACGCGATGCTCGATGCGGCGCGCTTTTTCGAGCGCCGCCGGATCGGCTTCGTAGAGCTCGGCGAAGTGGTGCGCGACCATGGAACAGCAGGAACCCGACGGCACGATGACGTAGTCGGCCTGATCGAACACACGGAGAAAGTGATCGGCCACCGCCCTGGCCTCGTCGCGGAAGCCGGTGTTGAACGCCGGCTGGCCGCAGCAGGTCTGCCGCTCGGGGAAGTCGACCTCGTAACCGAGCCGCTCGAGAACGTCGACGACGGCCATGCCGACCCTGGGGAAAAGGTTGTCGACAACGCAGGTCACAAAGAGGGAAACCCGTCCCGGCATGAAGATCAAATTGTACAATGGAACCAGCATGCGAATGCTGAGCCGGCGGCTGATCCTCGCTTTCCTGCCCGCGGCGGTCCATGCCGCCGGACGCGGACAGGCGGTCCGGGGCAGGCTGGCGCCGGGCTCGCCGGCCCGGCTGGCGAGGGAAGGCGGGGCGGACCTCGAACTGACCGGCGACGCCCCGACTCTGGCTGTGCTGGCCGATCCGCGCCTGAAGAACGCCGACTTCGAGGCCATCGGCGAATCGCTCGGGTCGGGACGGTTTCGGGTGGCCCCGATTCATCAGCGGAACATGTTCGTCCACAAAGACGGCAAGCGCCTCCAGATCAGCTACTGGTGCGAAGTCTGCTCGATCCGCACGTGGAGCCCGGGCGTATGCATGTGCTGCCAGGACGAGACCGCGCTCGACCTGAAAGAGTCGTTCGAGGGGACCGGACCCGGTCAGACGGGCGGCCCCACGGCCTGACCAGCCAGCGGCTTTTCCTGTCCAAAGCGGCGGCGCACGGAGAATCGGCTAACTCATTCGTAACCGGCCGGCCGCCCGGACCCTCTCGCCCGGGGCACAATCGGGAAAAGAGGGGTCCGAGTGCATGCAGGGGCACGGCGGGTTGGCCCAGACGCGGTGGCACGGCTCCCATTCTATGGAGATCGATCGGCCCTGGCTTGCGGCCACGGCGCGCGGCGCGGCCAGCTGTTTATTGCCGTTCGACTGCGCGTCGAATCCCCGGGCGCCCTTGAGCATCACGCACACCTGCGCGCGGAGCCGGGAGAGAGTCTCCGCGCTCCCATTGCGCAGCCAGAGTTCCATGTCCGCGCCTCCATCGACCGGCTGGATGACCGCCCCAAACGTGACGCCATCAGGCAGGCGCCACTCATTCTTCAGGCCCCGGCCGGACTCGATCCAGTCCGAATTGGCGATGTACTGGTGCTCGTTGTCCCAGATGGTCGGGATGTGCGTGTGGGCGAGAAAGTGAATTCCCTTGCTGGAGATGATCGCCTCGGGCAGGTCGACGACGATGTAGCTGGACGGGTCCCACGGCAGGAATACGCTTGCCTTGGTCCCCCGCTGCGGGGAAACCGCGCCATCAAGAAAACCGGTCCGGGGGTGGCGGACGCCGGGGTACGGCAGCACGCTGGAGGGGGAAACGGGCGGCGTTCGGCCGGTTTCCTCGATCCCTGTCAGACGCGAGAGTTCCTCCCGCGTGAAGCCGTGAGCCGCGGCGACGCTTCGCCAGTAGTCAAGCCGCTGGCGGGTCTGCGCCACCTCCACCGGCAGGGTCGTGTCCGGACGCAGCGGATGACGGTAGTCGAGCAGTGGATCGGCCGGTTCGGCGGCGTAGGGTTCGAGGTCGCGGAGCGCGACAACGCGGTATCCGCCTTCCTTGAGAGCCTGCATGTACTGGCGGAACAAGTCGGGCGGCGTGTGAACCCACGGATGGGCGACGTCGGGCACTCCGTGGAACTGGAGCACGACCGCCTGTCCCTCGACCGCGCGCGAGATGACGTCTCTGAAGTGGTTCGCCGTCCAGTTCGGGTAAGAGTCGCCGGTGGTGGGGATGAGAAGGCGGTGGCGGCGGCCGGCGACGTACGCCGGGCCGACCGTCGCGCGGCCGTACTCGACCTCCGGCATCCCGCCCCGGCGGGCCAGGCGGATTCCAACCTCCCGGAGCACGCGCACCGCTTCCGGCCCAAACCCGTTTCCCGGCCAGGCGAAACTGGTGGGTCTGGGAACCTTCACCTGACGCAGCTGATGCTCGACAAGGGCGATCTCGCCGGCCAGGCGGGACGCGGCGAGCGCCGTGGAACTGCCCGCGTGGCTCCAGGTGTGGTTGCCGATCTCGAACCCCATCTGGTGCAGCTCGGCGATATCATTCCAGTTCATGAAATTCGCCGTATCGCCCATCCACCGGTGAGTCACGAAGAAGGTGGCCTGGAAGCCGAGTTCCCGAAGCATCGGGCCGACAAAGGTGCGGTGCGACTTCACCGCGTCATCGAAAGTCAGGACAACCGTCTTGGCGGGAATCATAGTTTATTGTTGATGCTCGACCTTCAGTGTGCTACATTTTCCGCCGATTCGTGTTTGTCCGTTCTGAAAGGAGGCAGGCAAGAAACATGAAAGGAATTTTGATCGCGGCGCTCCTGGCCGTCAGCGCGCTCGCCAATGTGCGGGTGAACGTGAGAGTGGGGGTGGGACATCCGATTCGCAGGCCCGCGCGGACAGTGATCGTGCGTCGGCCGGCGGTCGTGCCGGCTCGCGTGGTGTACGCGCCGCCGGTGGTTTGGACGCGCACGGTGGTGGCGCTGCCGCCGCGGGACCGGCTGGTGTGGGAGGATTCGGAGGTTCTGACCCGGCAGGAGGACTGGGTGGATACGACTCTCAAAGTGAACGCGCGCGGCGACGCGCTCTACCTGAGGACCGAGGGCCGGATGCAGATCGACTTTGCCGAAGTGGAGTTCGAGAACGGCCAGGTTCAGGTGGTCGACTTCAACGAAGCTCCCCTCGAGCGGGGGACGTTCAAGCTGCTCGACTTCAAGGACGGCCGCAAGGTGGAGTCGGTACGCCTGATCGCCCGGGCGCGGTCTCAGAAGGCGCGTGTCACGGTCCTGATGGGCAAGTAGGGCGCGGCGAAACGGCCCGAGCTTCCCCGCGGTACCCTTCGATGAGAGGGATACCCGTTGCGAATCGCCTTTCTCGTGCATGACTACCGCCGCGTGGAGGGACACAGCCGCTACGTGGTGGAGTTGGCGAACCGGTTCGCCCGCGACCATGAAGTGCACGTGTGGGCGAGCGTCATTGAAGAGAGAACCAACCCGGCGGTGACGCTGCATCGGGTGAAGGCGTGGAAGGGAAGCACGCTCGCGCATGTTCTTTCGTACGGGTTGGCGGCCCCCCGCCGTCTGCTGGACGTTTTCGACATCGTCCACACGCAAGGATGGTGCGGTCCGGCGGGAAACGTGGTGACGGCGCATATCGCCAACCGGGCGTGGCAGCGCGCCCTGGCGTCATCCGGTGGCTCCCTCAGCGCGCGGACGCGAATCGGCAGCCGGATCTTTTCCTCGCTCGAAGACAGGTTGTACCGCCGCCTGGACAGCGCCGAGGTGATCGCCGTCTCGGAACGGGTCGCCTGCGATCTTCGGCAGTGTTACGCCTGCACGGCCCCGATCACGGTGATTCATCACGGCGTGGACCTGGACACCTTCCGTCCGGGCGCCTACGGTGAACAGCGGAACCAGATCCGGGAGAAGTGGGGCATTGAGGCCGGCGCGCCGGTTTTTCTCTTCGTGGGCGATCCGCGGAAAGGGCTCCGGCAGGCGATGGCGGCGGCCGGGCGGGTCGCCGGCGGGCGCCTTCTGGTGGTGAGCAGGGGCGCTCCGCCGGCCGCCCTGCCGGAGCGGGTCCACTGGGCGGGTCCGACAACACAGGTCGAGCACTTCCACGCCGCGGCCGACGCACTGGTGCTGCCGACCCCGTACGACGCTTTCGGTATGGCCGCCTCCGAAGCGATGGCCTCGGGACTTCCGGTGGTTGTCAGCCGCGCGGCGGGCGTGGCCGAACTGATCGAGCATGGCGTCAACGGACTGCTCCTGGACGACTTCACCAGCGTCTCCGAACTGGCCGAGAAGATGGAGGCCGCCGCGGCCGCCCGGGATCGCCTCGGAAGAGCGGCGAGGAGAAGTATGGAAACGCGGTCCTGGGAACAGGCGGCGCGGGAAACGATGGCCGTGTACCGCCGCGTAGCAAACGTACAATAGAGGGTTATCCCTCCCTATGATTTCCCGTTACACGCGCCCGGAAATGGGGCGTATCTGGAGCGAAGAGAACAAGTATGCCTGCTGGCTGGCGGTGGAACTGGCGGCCAGTGAGGCTCTGAGCGAGCAAGGCGTGGTCCCGGCGGAGGCGGCGCGGAATCTGCGCGCGCACGCGCGGGTCGACGCGGCCCGGATCGCGGAGATTGAAGACAAGGTCCGCCACGACGTCATCGCCTTCACGACCTGCGTCGCCGAATCCATGGCGGCGGCCGGGCACGCCGAGGCGTCGCGGTGGTTTCACTACGGACTGACGTCGAACGACGTTGTCGACACCGCTCAGGCGCTCCAGTTGGCCGAGGCTTCGCGGGTCATCCTCGCCGGAGTGGACCGGCTGCTGGCGATCCTGAAAAAGCGCGCCTTCGAGTTCAAGGACACGCCGCAGATCGGACGGACCCACGGCATCCAGGCCGAACCGATCACATTCGGCCTGAAGATCGCGCTGTGGTTTGACGAGTTGCGCCGGGCCCGAGCCCGGTTCGAGTCCGCCGCCGAGGACCTCCGTGCGGGCAAGACCTCGGGGGCCGTCGGAACCTTCGGCCACATCTCGCCGGAAGCCGAGGAGAAAATCTGTGCGAAGCTCGGGCTGAAGGCCGCGCCGATCGCGTCTCAGGTGATCTCGAGGGACCGGCACGCGGCCTATGTCTCCGCTCTGGCGCTGATCGCGGCGCTTTGCGAGAAGGTCGCGCTCGAAATCCGGCACCTGCAACGAACCGAAGTCCGGGAGGCCGAGGAACCGTTTGCGGCCGGGCAGAAAGGATCCTCGGCCATGCCTCACAAGCGGAATCCGGTGTCCTGCGAGCAGATCTGCGGCCTGGCGCGCGTGGTCCGCGCAAACGTGCAGGCGGCCATGGAGAACGTCGCGCTGTGGCACGAACGGGACATCTCCCACTCGTCGGTGGAGCGGATCATCCTGCCGGACTCAACCATCCTCACCGACTACGTTCTCAACAAGACCTGCTGGCTCGTCGAGGGCATGCGGGTGTCGCCGGAGCGAATGCGGAAGAACCTCGACCTCACCAAAGGGCTGGTCTTCTCTGGTCAGCTGCTCCTCGACCTGGCTGCCGCCGGCATGCTCCGGGAGGAGGCCTATCGCATTGTTCAGGAGACAGCCATGGCCGCCTGGGAGACGGATGGCGATTTTCGGGCTATGATCGGGTCGCATCCGGCCGTCACACGCGTCCTGCCCCCCGAGGCGCTGGATCAGAGCTTCTCGCTCGAGCGTCAGCTCGCTAATGTAGATAAAATCTTCAGTCGCGTCTTCGGATAGTTGGGATTTTTTAATTTTACTTGGCCAGGACCGGTGGGCGATTTCGTGGGGTCCCGACGGGGTGGGAAGGGGTCGCCTCGATGAGATCGAAGTCTCACCGCATCAATGAGATTCAGGGACAGCCGTACTGGCACTACCGTCCCGGGGCCAAGCCGCCGCAGTACCTGCTTAGGCCCTTTCCCTGAGAGGTCATAGAGTAAACAGCCAAGCTACTGGATGATTTGTACCTTGTTTTTCAAGTCCTTTCGGGTAAACTTCAGGTAGAGGTAATGAATGCGTACGGCTGTTGAGATGCCCCGTGTGCTTGTCGTCGATGACGACATGACCTCACGTCTGACGCTGCAAACTCTCCTCAAAGCAGGCGGATACTCGGTGGACGCAGCGGCTTCCGGCGCGGAAGCTGTTGAAAAAATGGACGAACGGGAGTACGAGTTGGTATTGAGCGATGTCGGGATGGAGTCCCCCGACGCCGGCTACCGCGTGCTGGCCCACGCCCGAATGATGTTCTACAAGCCCGCGACGGCATTCATCACGACGCACCGGACGGGGTCGGAGGGAGAACCTCCGAGCCGGTCTGCGCTGGTTGAGCCCGAGGACGTTCCGGAGCTTCTGGCCCGGGTTGCGGACCTGATCGGGCGGCGGGCGTCGCGGCGGATCGTCCGGCGTTCCAAGTCGCAATAGCCGTTGCGCATTTTCCTTTTTTTTGTCGGCAAACCACGTGATCCGCACGCCAACGCCATGGCGGCCGACTTTGTCAAACGGATTTCCCGCTACTGCAAATGCGAAATGCGGGAGATTGCGCCGGAGCGGGACGATTTCCGGGAGCGGCACGCAGCAGCCACCCGGATCCTGTGTGATCCGAGGGGCAAGGCTGTTGACTCCGCGGAATTTGTAAACCTGGTGGATCGGCATGAGGCGGAGGGCCGCGACATGGTCTTTGTCGTGGGAGGCCACGACGGATTACCCGAGAGATGGAAGAGGGCGGGAGACCTGCTTCTGTCGCTTTCGCCAATGACCTTTCCCCACGAACTGGCGCGAGTGATGCTCGCCGAGCAGATCTACCGGGCGCTGGCGACGCTGCGCGGCCATCCCTATCCCCGCTAAGGTGAGGTCCGGCTAGAGCATCCCCGCCAGGGCGTTGACGATCAGCGCGCCGAGGCCGAGCGGGATCAGCCGCTTCCAGCCGATGTCCATCAACTGGTCATAGCGGAACCGGGGGAAGGTGCCGCGAAACCAGATCATCGAGTAGAGAATCACGGAGACTTTCAGGAAAAACCAGAAAGGTCCGATAATGGCGCTGTTGACCGGGGGGACCAGGAACAGGAGTCCGACGCCGATCAGCAGCACCCCGACAACCCGGAGTCCGGCCGCGTGCGGCGGATAGGGGAGACGCGGGGCCAGCCGGAGCAGGCAGACGACGCCGGAGCCGGCAAACAGGACGAGCGGCAGCACATAGTCGAACGGAATCCTGAGCAGAGCCACGTTGGGGAACGGGCTGAGCCAGCCGCCCCAGAACAGCGTCACGGCCACGCCCGCCACCACGAACATGCTGGCGTACTCCGCCAGGAAGTAGAGGGCCCAGCGGAAGCCGCTGTACTCGGTATGGAAGCCGGCGACGAGTTCGGATTCCGCCTCCGGCAGGTCAAACGGGGCGCGGTTGGTTTCCGCCACCGAGGCGATAAAGAAGACCATGAAGGGCACGATCATCAGCCCGTAGTTGGAAAAGATATTCCACACGCCGCGCTCATACTGCCGGTTGACCATCTCCACCATGCTGAGCGTGCCCACTCCCATGACGCCGGCGACCAGCCCCAGAGCCATGGCCACCTCATAGCTGACCAGCTGCGCGGCGCTGCGCAGGGACCCGAGCAGGGCGTAGTGGTTGTTCGACGACCAGCCGCCCAGCACGATGCCGAACACGCCGATGGCCGCCATGGCGGACACGATGAGCAGACCCACGTTGACGTCGGTCACAAACAGGCTGCCGGAAAACGGGAGCACGCTGAACGCCGTCAGCGCGGTAAAGGTCGAGATGACGGGCGCGAGCCAGAAGATCGCCTTGTCGGCCGAGGAGGGAACGATGTCCTCCTTGAGCATGAGTTTCACAGCGTCGGCCAGGGGTTGCAGCAGCCCGTGCGGGCCGACGCGCATCGGCCCCAGCCGGACCTGCATGTCCGCGAGCACTTTCCGCTCAATCAGAACGATATAGCCCGCCAGCAGCGGAAAAACCAGAACGCAGGCGATGGTGAGAACCATCGGCTTGAACAGGGGGTGGAGAAGGATCGCGTCCATGGGGGGTCACCGGAGCAGGGATGTGCGGGCCAAGGCGAGGAACGGTTCCGGGTAGACGCCGATCAGCAGCGTGAGCACACCGGTCACGGCCAGCGCGACGCGGACTCCCGCGCTCTGCGACAGGGCGCCGAAGTCGGTCTGTTCGGCCTGGAACATCGATCGCACAAGGCGGAAATAGTAGAACACGGATACGGCGACGTAGAGCGCCGCGATGGCGGCCAGAAGGTATCGCCCGGTCTCGACGAGCGACAGGAAAATGAAATACTTGGCGACAAAGCCGGCGGTGGGCGGAATGCCGGCGAGCGACAGCAGAAAGATCAGCATCAGCACCGCATAAAGCGGGCTTTTGTGAATGAGGCCGGCCAGGTCCCCGATATCCTCGCCAAGCAGCCCCTGGCGGCGCAGGACGGTGATGACCAGGAAAGCGCCGATGGTCATGAAGACGTAGACCAGAATGTAAACAGCCACGCCCTGAAGGCCGGCGTTGTTGCCGGCGATCAACCCGAGCAGGATGTAGCCGGCGTGGGAAATCGAACTGTAAGCCAGCAGGCGCTTGACGTTGGTCTGGCTCAGGGCCGCGAAGTTGCCGACCGTCAGGCTGAGGACGGCCACGCCAACCAGGAGAGGCTCCCAGACGAGCCGGCTGGACCCGAGGGGACCGAGCAGGATGCGCAGCAGCAGGGCGAAAGAGGCGGCCTTCGACCCGACGGCGAGGAACGCCGTGACGACAGTGGGCGCGCCCTCGTAGGCGTCCGGCGCCCACATATGAAAAGGCACGGCGCCGACCTTGAAAAGCAGCCCGACGGTGATCGTAGCCAGAGCGAGGAAGCAGACCGGATCCCAGGGGTCGCGCTGCGACATCGCCGAGGCGATCTCGGAGAACCGGGTCGACCCGGCGAGTCCGTACAGAAGGGAGAATCCGTAGATCAGCAGTCCGGAGGAAAGCGCCCCGAGGATCAGGTATTTGAGCGCGGCCTCGTTCGACCGGCGGTCGGCGCGCAGGAATCCGACCAGCACATAAAAACTGATTGCCATCAGTTCGAGCCCGATGAAAGCCGTGACGAGTTCGGTGGCGGCGGCGAGGAAGAACATTCCGCATTGCGCCAGGAGGGCGAGGCCGTAGAATTCGCCGTGGTGCTCCTGCTCGACCTCGAAGTAACGGTAGGAGATCAGGGCCACCAGCAGGGCGGTGATCAGAAAGACCCAGTTGAAGAACAGGGCGAATCCGTCGACAGTCAGCGCGCCGCGGAACGCCGTGATGCGGTCGACCGACTGGGCGGCGAGGAAAGCGTGCTGCCGGTAGAGGGCCAGGCCGGCGAAAGCCTCGGCGATGAGGACGAAAACGATGAGCCACCTCTTCTGCCTGGGTTCGGGGACCACGATGAAATCCACGATGAAGATCGCGCAGCCGAACAGGGCCAGCAGGAGGCCGGGCAGAAGCGCGAAGTGATCCGTGGCGGTGTAGAACTGGTTCATCGAATCGCCTCCGCCGCGCCGCCCGGCATGGCGGCGGGGAGTGATATACGTCCGGTGCGGAAATAGTCCGGCCGCACGCGCTGAACGATTTCCGCCACCGGCTTCTCCAGGACCTCAAAGTAAGGCTTGGGGTAGACGCCGATCCAGACGGCCCAGGCGATCAGGGGCGCAAACACGAGCCACTCTCGGAGGTTCAGGTCCGCGATGGACCGGTTCCTTTCGTTGGTGACCTCGCCGAACATCGTCCGCTGGTAGAGCCAGAGAAGATACGCCGCTCCCAGCACGACGCCGGGGACGGCCAGCGCCGCCCACAGCGGATTCGCCTCGAAGGCCCCTTGCAGAATCGTGAACTCGCCGATGAAGCCATTGAGCAGCGGAAGGCCGGCCGAACTCAGCATGGCGAAGGCGAAGACGACCGAAAACCAGGGCGTGACGTGCGCCAGCCCCCCGTACTCCGAGATAAGGCGCGTGTGTCTGCGCTCGTAGGCGACGCCGACAATGAGGAAGAGCATGCCGGTCGAGATGCCATGGTTGATCTGCTGGATCACGCTGCCGGCGATTCCGTTCGGGTTGAGGGAGAAGATACCGAGCGTGCAGAACCCGAGGTGGCTCACCGACGAGTAGGCGACCAGACGCTTCCAGTCCTGCTGGGTGAGGCTGACCAGGGCCCCATACAGGATGCCGGCGATCGAGAGGGCCACGAGGAGATTCACGATGGCGGGGTCGGCGGAGGCCTGCGGCAGCAGCGGGAGGGAAAAGCGAAGGAAACCGTAGGTTCCCATTTTGAGCAGAACGGCCGCCAGGATTACGCTGCCGGCCGTGGGGGCTTCTGTGTGCGCGTCGGGCAGCCATGTGTGAAACGGAAACATCGGGACCTTGATGGCGAAGCCGAGGAAGAAAGCCCAGAAGACCCAGCGCTGTGTTTCAATCGGCAGCTGGAGCCGCAGCAGTTCGGCGACGCCGAACGAATAGGTTCCAAACTGCACATGGTGGGAGAAGTACAGAGTCAGAATTCCCACCAGCAGCAGCACGCTCCCGAGCAGCGTGTACAGGAAGAACTTGATGGCCGCATAGAGGCGCCGCCCGCTGCCGAAAACGCCGATGAGGAAATACATCGGCACGAGCACGACTTCCCAGAAGACGAAAAACAGCAGGAAGTCGAGCGAGACGAAGACGCCGATCATGCCGGTCTGAAGGACGAGCAGCATCGCGTAGTACTGCTTGACGCGGTCCTGAATGGCGCTCCACGAGCACAGCACGGCGACAAACCCGGTGAGCGTGGACAGCATCACCAGCAGCAGGCTGATGCCGTCGATCCCGACATGGTAGTTCGCCCCGAAGCTGGGAATCCACGGGACGTTTTCGACGAACTGGTAACCGGGCCGGGACCGATCGAAGTTCGTCGCAAGCGGCAGCGAGATCAGGAATCCGGCGAGAGCGACGACGTTGGCCCACCATCGCGCGGCCGATGCCGGCAGCAACAGCAGGATCACCGCGCCGAGCAGCGGCAGAAAGAGCACGAGGCTGAGAAGATGGTCTGTCATCGGAGGGTATAGTACAGCAGGAAGACGGCCACTCCCGCCACGAAAACCAGGGCGTACTCCTGCACCTGTCCTGTCTGGACAATCCTTACGGGCAGCGAGAACGCCTTGGCGAGGAAGGAGAGAAGGCGGACCGCGCCGTCGATGATCCAGGTGTCGGCCCAGATGGACAGCTTCGACTCAAACCGCGCCAGCCACCCCGCTCCGTTGACGCCGCCGTCAACCACACGGCTGTCGAACGCGGCAAGGAGCCGTCCGCCGCCGAGCACGGCTCCGCGGACGAAAAGGAAATCGTAGATTTCGTCAACGTACCACTTGTTGAGCAACAACCGGTAGAGGGAGGCGCCCTCCCATTTCCTCAGGTACAGCCGGCTGGCGGCGAAGATGCCGACGACAGCCACTCCCACCGACAGCGCCATCAACACGTACTCGGTGGAGTGGCCGGCGGCGTGCGCCGGGGCGGCGGGCCGGGCCAGCACCGGATCAAGCCAGTGTTCGAAGGCGCCGTGAATCCAGCCCGCGCCGACGCTCCCGGCGGCGAGCACGCCGAGAGGAAGCAGCATCACGGCCGGCGATTCGTGAGGGTGAGCGTGATGCCGGGGCTCGCCGTGGAAGGTCAGAAACATCAGTCTCCACATGTAGAAGGCCGTCAGCATCGCGGTGAGCAGGCCGACGGCCCAGACCACGGGTGAGACGTTAAAGACCTCCCAGAGGATCTCGTCTTTCGAGAAGAAGCCGGCCAGACCGGGAATGCCGGCAATCGCCAGCGAGCCTACAAACATGAGGCGATAAGTCCACGGGATCGACCGGCGCAATCCGCCCATGCGCTGCATGTCCTGCTCGCCGGACATGGCGTGGATCACCGAACCCGAGCCGAGAAACAGCAGGGCCTTGAAGAAGGCGTGCGTGTAAAGGTGAAAGACCGCGACCCAGTAGGCGCCGGCCCCGGCGGCCATGAACATGTAGCCAAGCTGGCTCACGGTGGAGTAGGCGAGCACGCGTTTGATGTCGTTCTGCACGAGAGCGATCGAGGCGGCCAGGATCGCGGTGAACGCGCCGACGGCCATCACGACGGCGGAGGCTCCGGGAGCGGCCGCGTAGATCGCGCCCGACCGCGCCACCATGTAGACCCCCGCGGTGACCATGGTCGCGGCGTGGATGAGCGCAGAGACGGGAGTGGGGCCTTCCATGGCGTCCGGCAGCCAGACATACAGCGGGAACTGGGCGGACTTGCCGGCGGCGCCGACGAACAGAAGCAGCGCGATCGCCTCCGGAGCGTGGGAGAGCCCGGGAACCGCGGCGTTCACTTCGACAAACCGGAGCGACCCGAACGTCGCCAGGATCATCAACATCGCCAGGATGAAGCCGGCGTCGCCGACGCGGTTGACCAGAAACGCCTTGTTGGCCGCGTCGGACGCCGATTTCCGGTGGAAGTAGAACCCGATGAGGAGATAGCTGCAAAGACCCACTCCCTCCCATCCGACGAACAGCAGGCCGTAGTTGTTGGCCAGCACCAGAATCAGCATGAAAAACACGAACAGGTTCAGGTAGCCGAAGAAGCGGTAGTAGCCGCCCTCGTGCGCCATGTACCCGATCGAGTAGATGTGGATCAGCAGCCCGATGCCGGTCACCACGAGGATCATCACGGAGCTGAGCGGATCGAGCAGGAAACCCCAGTCGAGAAGGAAGGTCGCCGTCCCGCCGGCCGCGGTCCGGAAGGGCATGCCGGCCAGCCACGCGTACTGAATCACCTGGTGGACGCGGCTGTCGGCGGAGGCCAGCTGGCTGACGGCGCCGAGCGACAGCAGAAACGAGGCGGCCACCGAGCCGCAGCAGATCAGGCTCACGGCCGGGTTCGGCAGGCGCTTGCCGATGAGCAGCATCGCCGCCGCCCCGGCGAGGGGAAACAGCGGGATGAGCCAGATCAGGTCAAGAAAGTTCATATCACCACTTCAGGAGATCGATTTCGTCGGCGTTCACCGTCTCCTTGTTCCGGAACAGAGCGATCAGGATGCCCAGACCCACGGCGGCTTCCGCCACGGCCACCGTGATTACAAAGATGGCGAAAACCTGCCCGTCGAGGTTCCCAAGGTGCCGGGAGAGGGCGATGAGATTCACGTTCACCGCGTTCAGAATCAGCTCCACTGACATCAGGACGATGACAACGTTGCGCCGGACCAGGACACCCGCGACGCCGATGGCGAGCAGGGCCGCGCCAAGCGCCAGGTAATGAGCGGTGGTGACCGGATGCATCCTATTGGATCCTCCGCTTGGCCATCAGAACCGACCCGACAATCGCCACCAGCAGCAGAAGGGAGGCCGCCTCGAAAGGAAGCAGGTACTCAGTGAACAGCAGGTCCGCGAGACGCTCCGTGTTGCCGCCGGCGCCGGCGGGCGGCGGAGGCGAGGGCGGAGGCAGGCGCAGGTCGCCCCGGGAGAGCAGCCACAGAAACAATCCCGCCGTCAGAGCCAGGCACAGCCCTGCCAGCGGCCACTGGCCGTGAAACTGCTTCTGCCGCTCGGCCTGCTCCAGGTTGACCAGCATGATGACGAACAGGAACAGGACCATGATGCCGCCGATGTAGAGGACGATCTGGACGGCGAAAAGAAACTCGGCGGCCTGCATCAGGTAGAGGCCGGCCACGCCCAGCAGCGACACCACCAGCCACACGGCGCTGTGGACCGCGCTGCGCCGGGTCACGGTGAAGATCGCGCCGATCAGCGTCATCAGGGCGAAAACGTAGAAGAAGGAGGTCTCGATCATTTCAACTCCGGTAGACGGACGGCTTCGGACCTTCTTCGAGCATCTGGCGGTCCCAGATCTGTCCCTGGCGGGTGTAGCTGGCCAGTTCGAAGTCCTGGGTGAGCTCCAGCGCGTCGACCGGGCAGGCGTCCTCGCACAGGCCGCAGAACATGCAGCGGGAAGTGTCGTAAGTGAAGTCGGTGAGGATCTTGCGATTCTTCTCGTCGCGCTCCCAGCTGACCACGATGAGGTTCTCCGGGCAGGCGACGGCGCACAGGTTGCAGGAGATGCAGAGGGTTTCGTTGTTGTCGGGATTGATGTTCAGCCGCGGGGCCCCGCGGTAGCGCTCGCTGACGGCAGGGCGCTGGGCCGGATACTGCTCGGTGTAGATGTGCCTGGGATGCTGATTGCGGAAGGTGACGCGCAGCCCGGTGAACAGGTCGATGAGAAAGATCCGTTTAAGCCACTCTTTCATGTTTCCTCCCTTCGGGTCATGCCTCCTCGCCTGCCGCTCAATTTCTTCTTCGTGTCATAGCTTCGTGTCTTAGCGGTCGATCTCCCCGAGGACGATGTCGAGCGTCCCGATGATGACGACCACGTCGGCCACCAGCGCGCCCCTCACCATTTTGTCGAGGGCTTGCAGGTTGACAAACGAAGGCGGCCGCACCCGCACACGGTAAGGGTTTTGTGTTCCGTCGCTGACGACGAAGTATCCGAGTTCCCCTTTCGGCGCTTCGATGGAAACGTAGACTTCGCCGGCCGGGGGCTTGATGATCTTGGGGACTCCCTTCGCCATGATCGGCCCTTCAGGGATCCCTTCGACCGCCTGGCGGAGAATGCGGACCGACTGGCGCATCTCCTCCATGCGGACCATGTAACGGTCGTAGCTGTCGCCGTTGGCGCCGGTGGGAATGTCGAACTCGTAGTTGTCGTAGCCCGAATAGGGCTGGGCTTTGCGCAGGTCCCACTGGACGCCGGCGGCGCGGATCACGGGCCCGGTGGCCCCGAGCGCCTTGCAATCGGCCGCGTTGAGGATGCCAACCCCTTTCAGCCGTTCAAGCCAGATGCGGTTGTTGGTGAGCAGATCCTCGTATTCGGCGATTTTGGGTCCGAACCAGTCGCAGAATTTCTTCACCTGTTGTTCGAGTTCCGGGTGGATCTGATACTGGAGCCCGCCGATGCGGAAGGCATGCGTGGTGAGCCGGGCGCCGCAGTAGTCTTCGAAGATCTTCAGAATCTCTTCCCGTTCGCGGAGCGTGTAGAAAAGCGGCGTGATGGCGCCGACGTCCAGGCAGTGCGTGCCGAGCCAGAGCAGGTGGCTTGCGATCCGGTTGAGTTCGGTAAGGATCACCCGCAGCACCTGCGCCCGCGGAGGCGCCTCCACGCCGAGCAGCTTCTCAATGGCGAGACAATAACCCAGGCCGTTTGACACGGCGGCGACGTAGTCCATGCGGTCCACGTAGGGCGTGAACATGTTGTATGTTCGGTTCTCGCCGATCTTCTCAACGCCGCGGTGAAGGTAGCCGATCACGCACTCGCAACCCAGCACGCGTTCGCCGTCGAGTTTGAGCACGACGCGCAGCACGCCGTGGGTCGACGGGTGCTGCGGACCCATGTTGAGGACGAGTTCGTTCGAGTCGAGAAACGTCGTCTGCGGCATTCTCTACTGGCCGCTCTCTATCCCCAGGTTCTTCTGCACCCAGTTATTGTCCATGTCCAGAATTCCGTAGTCTTTGCGCAGCGGATGCCCTGTCCACTCGTCCGGCAGCAGGATCCGTTTCAAGCCGGGGTGTCCGTCGAAACGAATGCCGAACATGTCGAAGACCTCGCGCTCCAGCCAGTTGGCGGCCGGGTAGACAGCGGAGGCCGACGGCGGAGTCGCGCCGTCGGCGATGCGGGAGACGATGCGCAGCCGGTGGTTGCGCGAGAACGAGTAAACCAGGTGAAAAAGGTCGAAGGCGGGCTCTCGCTTCGGGTAGTGGACCGCGGTCACGTCGACGAGGAAGTCGTAGTCGCCTTCGAGTTTCAGGAACTCGAGGATCTCGAGCACGCGGCTCGAGGAGACGCGGACAAAGTCCTGGCCGCGATAGGTGGCGCATTCTTCGATGGCGTCGGAGAAGGCTTGACGCAACAGGCGGGGGACTTCTCCATCCCAGGCAACACTCGCCATGCCCGGCGCCGCCTTGGGCGCAGCCGCTGGCGCGGTCTTGGGTGTTTCGTCAGGCATCAGCCTTGCCCTGCCCGAGCAGGAATCTTACCACAGTCGGCGGGGGGATCTGCGATACCATGCTGCCTCGTATCCTGAGATGTTAGCGCAGAAGGTGCAGAAGATGGCGGCGCCGGACGCCACTCCAGAACCCGCACCGGTCGGCGGGAGAGCGGATGCCGTCAACAGCCGCCGGGTCGCTACCGCGAGGGCGGCGACCCGGCCGAGGAGAACTCGTCGTACTTGCGCAGCACGGTCTTCACGTACATGCGGGTCTCATGGTAGGGAGGGATGCCGCCGAAGCGCTCCACCGCGTTGGGACCGGCGTTGTAGGCCGCCAGGGCCAGCGCAACCTGGTTCGGCGAGCGCTGATATTTGAGGAGCAACTCGCGGAGGTAGCGGACGCCGCCGTCGACGTTCTGCGCCGCGTCGTGCGGGTTGGATCCCAGATAGGCCGCCGTTCCGGGCATCAGCTGCATGATCCCGATCGCGCCAACCCGCGAGCGCGCGGCCTGTTGGAAGCCGGACTCCGCCGAGGCGACCGCCTTGATCAGCGCCGCATCCACGCCGTGACGGGCCGCGGCGTCCTCGATGAGGCGCTTGGCCAGATGCGACTCCAGGCTGACGGGGGCGAGCGACTTCGGCAGCGGCTGTCGGATCACGGAATTGCCCGGTTCGGCCATCTCCGGAAGCACGACCGTGACGGGTTCAACCGGCTCGAACTTCACCACTTCCGAGGCGGTCACATGCGTAGCGATCCCGTTTCGGGCGTAAAGCCAGATGTCGTCGCCCTCCTGGTCGTGCCGTTCGATCTCCATCTTCACCCCATTGCGGAGAACGACGTATTCGGCGCCCGTCGCACGGGCCGCCAGCGACACCACAACCAGCAGGAGCGGCAGCATTTCTCTCTCTTCTCCTTATTGCAGCCGAATCCGGGCCAGCTTGGTATCGGAGAATCGCCTTATCCCACGGACCGATTCTCGCCTGTGAAGGCGGGAGCCCCACACGGGCTCATTTTAATATGGACATCTACATCCAGATGTCCATATAATGGAGGCATGTTCTCGCTGACAGCCGAGTACGCCCTTCGCGCCGCGGTCTGGCTGGCGCAGTCCGGCGATATCCCGCGCACCAACCAGGAGATCGCGGAGGCCACCCAGGTGCCCGCCAGCTACTTGTCGAAGGTTCTCCAGGCGCTGGGCCGGGCCGGAATCGTGCGGGGCGCCCGGGGCAAGCGGGGCGGCTTCGAGCTGGCCCGCCCGGCCGCGGGGCTGACGATTCTTGAGATCGTGAACACAGTCGACCCCATCCACAGGATTGAGACATGCCCGCTCGGCCTCGAGTCTCACCGCGCGCAGTTGTGCCCGCTGCACCGGCGGATGGATCAAGCCATGGAGACGATCGAAAGGACGCTGGGCGGAGCGACGCTGGCCGAGATGTGCGAGCAGCCCGGCGCCCGGCCGTTGTGCGAGACGTCCGCTTCGAGGAGCGCCGCGCGATGAAGGCCCTTGCTGCACTGTTCGCCCCCGTTTGTCTTTACGCGCAGGCCTCGGCGCTGTCCGGATCGTTCCTGCTTCCGCTCGAGGACGACGCAATTCAATACCAGACCGTCACTCACGCCGACCCCGTGGCGAAGCTTCAGCAGCGCATCGACCGCGGCGAGGCGAAGCTCGACTTCCGCTCGCCGAACGGCTTCCTGCTCTCGGTGCTGCGCGAACTCAACGTTCCTGTCAGTTCGCAGACGCTCGTGTTCTCGAAGACGAGCTTCCAGCAGAGCCTGATTTCGCCGTCAGCGCCGCGGGCGGTCTACTTCAACGACGATGTCTACGTCGGATGGGTCAAGCATAGCGACGTTCTCGAGCTGTCCGCCGTCGACCCGCTCAAGGGCGGGGTGTTCTACACCCTCGACCAGCGGGACAACGGCAAGCCGCGGTTCACACGGCATGACGAGTGCCTACAGTGCCACGCCTCGCCGCGGACTCTTGGCGTCCCCGGGCACCTGGTCCGGAGCGTGTTTCCCGACCGGGAGGGATTCCCGCAGCTGAACGGGGGAGCGTTTCACACGGACCACTCGAGTCCGTTCAGCGAGCGGTTCGGCGGCTGGTACGTCACCGGCTCGCACGGCTCGATGCGGCACATGGGGAATTCCTTCGTCGAAAACAAGGACGAGCCCGACAAGATCGACCGCGACAAGGGCGCCAACAAGTTGAAGCTCGATGAGTTCGCCGACCTCTCGCTGTACCCGTCGAGGAACGCCGACATCGCCGCGCACATGGTCCTGTCCCACCAGGCGACGGGGCATAACCTGCTCACGCGGGTCAGCTACGAGGCGCGCGTGGCGGTCAGCCAGCAGGAGGGGATCAACAGGGCGCTGGGAAGGCCGCTCAACGAGTGGTCCGACTCCACGCGCCGGAGGATCTACGGAACGGCCGAGGTTCTGGTGAAATACCTGCTGATGACGGGCGAGGCGAAGCTGGCCGAGCCGGTCGCCGGGAACACGTCCTTCGCGAAGGAGTTCGCGGCGGGAGGAAGGCGGGATTCGCGAAACCGGTCTTTGAAGGACCTGGATCTGAAGACGCGCCTGTTCCGGTATCCGTGCAGTTTCCTGATCTACACGGATGCGTTCCTTCATCTGCCAAAGCCGGCCAAGGACTATGTCGACCGCCGGCTGCTCGAAGTGCTGACCGGAAAGGATCGCAGCAAGGAGTTCGCCTCGCTGACCGACGCCGACCGGAAGGCGATTCTGGAGATCCTGCGCGAGACCCGCACGGACCTGCCGGACTCCTGGCGCACCGCCGATTCGGGAAACTGAGAACAGCCCGCGTCTCACGCCGGAGGCGGGCGGAAGTCAACCCTGACGCTGTCGATCTCCGCTCCGCGGGTCCAGATCGCGTAGGCGTCGTCCGGTCCATATCCTCGCTGGACGGCCAGGTTCAGGTGGCGGATTGCGGTCGAGTCGAAACCCATCACTGCCGCGCCGACCGCGTCCACCGCCGGGGCGTTCGTCCCGGCGATGAGCACATTGTGGCGCCGCTCCGCCGAGCCTGACCCCGCCCACGCCGCCGCAAACGACCCGCCGAGAATCGCATAGTCCGCCGGATGGAATCCGAACAGGTCGAGCGCGACCTCCCCGGGCTCGCCGAGTTCGCCGACGCGCATTCCAGGCGAAAAGCCCAGATAGTTCAAGATGGACAACGCGACCGGGGCGCCGGAGACGGCCGCCAGCGGCGCGACGGAGATGACCCGGTCGCATTCCCGGAGCACCCGCGGCACACGATACATCCCTCCGGGATTGCGGCTCGCCAGCACGCGGCCCTCGACCGGCATTTCGAGAGCGGGCGCCGTGTTGAGATCGATCAGTTCGAACCGCCGTGAGGGATGCTGTTTCGCCGCCGCGTCCACCAGTGCGCGATAAGTCAATCCGTCAAACCGCCCCATCCATCGCGACTCCCAGATCGCAGCCCGGCAGGGCGCCGCCTCTACGATGCTGAACCGCGCGCCCAGACCACGGCGCGCCAGGTAGCCAAGCAAGGCCGCGACAAGGCGGGGATCGGTCACCATGCCCGGATGCCAGGATGGATCGCCCGGGCAGGCCGGGGCCGCGATCTTGATCACGACCCAGTCCTCGCGCCCGACCGCGGTGAACAGGCCGCCCCGTCGGCCGCCGCCCAGTTCGACGGCGAGCCGCAACATGTCGTCGAGTTGGTCCGCCGTCAGCGGCGCATTGATTGGCGCGGGCCGGGCGAGGCCCCGTATCTTCCTGCCGTCGAGTTCCACGCTTCCCCGGAAGGTGGACGGAATCAGGCCGACCCGGGGCGCGGTATCCCGGCTCGCGGCGGCCGTGACCCACTCTCTGGGCTTCCGCTCCTCGGCGGCCGCCGCCGCTCCACAGCAGGACAACAACAGGTCTCGTCTTCGCATTGGGTCGGTCTCCTTGTTTTAGATTTTAGGACCTTTTAATATCGAATGGGTGTATAAATGTGGATATGGGACGGATCCATCGCAGGCAACTCCTCCAGGCGGCCGCCGGCGCGGCCGCCCTCACGGGCCTCCAGGGCGGCTCTCCCGTCCGGCCCCGCATCGGACTAGTTCCTTCCACCTACCCGAGGCTGGCCCGGCCCAGTTCCGTCGACGACCCGCTCGACTACGAACGGGTCCGCGACATGGTGTGGACGGCGATCCGGCTCGGAACGCCGCGGGCCGGCAGTCTCGAGGCGAAGATCCGGCCCGGATCCTGGGTGGTCGTCAAACCGAACATCGTCGGCCTGCGCGGCCGGGAGTTCTACCGCACAGGCGATATCACCGACATGCGCGTCACCCGGGCCGTCCTTGAATATGTCGCCCGCTTCACGAAGGCCGGGAGGATCACGCTGGCGGAGGGCGGCAGCTACCGGAGTTTGAAGGATCCGGCCAAGGACAACGTGGTCTACCAGGACGGAGTTCGCCGCGACGCCATGACCTTCGACTGGGGCGCGGAGGAGTTCCCCGGAACAGGTGGATCGTTCGAAGACATGCTGGCCGGGTTCCGGAAGGAGTTCCCCGGGCATGGCTTCGATTACGTGGACCTGAGCTACGACTGCGTCCGGGACCGCGCCGGGCGGTTCCGGCGGCTCGAGACGCCCCGCGCCCCGAACGGCGTAGGCGCATTCGGCGCACGCCCGGACTACTTCGTCACCAACACCATTTGCAAATGCGACTTCCTGATCACCGTCCCGGTGATGAAGATTCACCTGCAAAGCGGCATCACCTGCTGCCTGAAAAACTACGTGGGAACCGCTCCCCGGGAAGCCTACGCCGTCCCCGGGACGTTCCACAACGCACAGCTTCATTCCGGACACCAGGTGGAGGGCCGCATCGATCCGTTTCTGGTCGACCTGGCGGCGTTCCACCCTCCCGATTACGCTGTCGTGGACGGTCTTCGCGGCCTGCAATACCAGGAACACAACTGTGGCGCGAATGATCAGATGGTGCAGAGCAACCTGGTTCTGGCCGGCGAGGACGCCGTGGCCGTGGACTCGCTCGTATCCTACCTGCTTGGGTTCAATCCGTGGGACATGGAGTTCCTGCACATGGCCGCCCGGCGCGAGATGGGAGTCAGAGAGTTGGACAAGGCGGACGTTGCTGGGGCCGAACCCGACCTTCTCCGCCGGCGCTGGGCCAAGCCCAAGGGCTGGTTCGGCCGCGCGAATCGGCTGTGGCGCATTACAGCGAATCCTGCCGAGCCCGCCGGCCAGTGGAAGCCGTGCGAAATTCCAACGGATACGATCCACTTCGACCGTTGGAGCGGAGGCGCCGCTCCATCCGGGCGCACGTTCGCCGCCGCCACCCGGATCGAATCCCGCGGTCACGCCAAGGCGTTCCTGTGGATCGGCGCCACGGGCCGGTTCCAGGCTCACCTGAACGGCAAACTCGTCCTGGCCGAGGAGAGCCGGACACGCTACCGAAACGGTCAATTCCAGCAGTCGGTGGAACTCGAACCCGGCGTGAATGAACTCGTCATCCGCCTGGAGGCAATCCACCCCCATCCGAGGGTCAGCGCGTACCTCATCGGTCCCCGAAATGACGGGGACACCGTAGAAGGAATCCGCTGGATGGGATAGCAGACCCCGGGAAATCGATTTCTCATTTTCTCCCGGCAGCGCCCGTGCGCGAAAACGCAACGCGGAAAAATGAATCGCAACCGTGTCGGGAATTTCGTGTATACAAGAGATAGCTACTCAAAAACACGGAGATATTTTCTTCTCTAAATGAGTCACCTCGAGGCGGGCAGAGTCAGTTGTGAGCCTTCGAGCGGGTCAATAGCGCGTCCGATTCGCGTTCTCACGATTGGGCACTCGTACGTTGTGGAGATGAACCGGTCGATCGCGCGCGAAGTGGCGCGCGATCCTGCATTCGAAGTCACGGTCGCGGCGCCGTCGCTGTTTCGCGACGAACTGCGGACAGTGACAATCGAACCCGAGCCCGCGGGTTCGAACCTGCGCATACGCGCGATTCCCGCCTTTTCGACCAGCCGGATCCACTTTTTCGGCTATCATCCTTTTGCATTACGCGACGTGCTCGGCAACGGTTACGATCTGGTGCATGCATGGGAGGAGCCCTACATCTTCGCGGGATGGCAGATCGCCAGGTCTCTCGCGAATCGCGAGGTTCCTTTCTGCTTCCGGACCGCGCAGAGCTACAACAAGCGGTACCCTTTCCCCTTCAGCCTGTTTGAACGGCAGACGCTCGACCGCGCGGACCGCTGGATCGCCGGCGCGAGCCTGGTGCGCGACGCGATGCTGGCGCGTGGCTACCCGGAGAAGAAGGGCGCCACGCTGACTCTCGCTGTGGACACCCGGCGATTCCGGCCCCTTGATCCCGGCCAGCGCCGGGCGGTGCTCGACCGGATCGGCATGAAGGGTCCTCTGGTTGTCTTTCTTGGCCGGCTCACGCGCGCCAAAGGCATCCCGCTGTTGATGGAAGCGTTCGAGAGGCTTCCACGCGCGCAGGCGTGGAGCCTTCTGCTGATCGGCCGGGGGGAAGAGGAATCCCGGCTGGCGAAATGGATCCGGAGGAACCGATTCGCCGGCCGCGTCCGGATTTTGCTGGCCAGCCACCGCGATGTACCCGACTATCTGGGCGCTGCCGACGTCCTGGTGGCTCCGTCGCAGACCACGCCTTCCTGGCGGGAGCAGTTCGGCCGCATGATCATTGAGGCATTCGCCTGCGGCGTGCCGGTCATCGGCAGCGATTCGGGCGAGATTCCACGCGTAATCGGCGACGCCGGGGTGGTCCTGCCGGAAAGCGACGTGGGGATGTGGAGCCGCGTTCTCTCCGCGCTGCTCGACGACCCGGAGCGGCGGGCCGCGATGGCCCGGCGGGGTCTGGAGCGAGTGCGGATGTACTCCGTTTCAGCGCTGGCGGCCTCTTATCGCGAGTTCTACCGGTCGTTGGCTCTGGCCCGGCGGTGACACGCCGCTGGGGTCTGTACAATCCGGAATTGAAGTGCGATTCGTGACAGCGTGTGGATCTGGCTGAGCTTTGCTCTCGCCCTGGCTCCGGCGCTCCGCCAGACGATTTCGACGGTGGACGGAAACGGCACGGCCGGTCTCTCCGGCGACAACAGCCCGGGTGAGCAAGCGTCGCTCAACCAGCCGGTCTACGTGATTGTGAATGGCGCCGGCAGCCCGATTGTCGCAGACTGAGCGAGGCCATCGGCCTCTGCGCCGATCCGGCGGTTAACATCTACATCAGCGACACCTTCAATAATCGGACCCGGCGGGCCGACGTGCCGGCGGGTCACGACCTTCGTCCGAAACAGGGCGCGCACCGGATCCGCCGGTTCGGCGGCGCCGGGGCCGCTCCCGAGCCCGAGTTCACAGCCCGGGCGATCATATTGGACGGCGCGGCGGCGGCAGTCCGGCTCGCGGCGAACTATACTCGCAAGAGACTTCGCAACCCAGTAAGGGAGACAGAATGAAACGCCACCACGCTTCAAGGGCTGCGTCCGGGGCCCTGAGCCGCCGGGAATTTGCTTCGATCGGCGCGGCCGCCTTGCCCGCGTTCGGCGTGCTGACAGGCTGCGGCGGCGGGAATCTTCCGGCCCGGGGCGCGCCGGCAGCGAGTCCGGCGCGGCGCGAATTCACGCGCATGGCGGTCCACTGGCAGGACTACGCGCGGCCGGGCTACCTGGAGTTTCTGCGCGAAATCCAGCCCGAGATCGTGCAGGTCGGATTCTACGGCGCGGACTTCTGGACGCTCGCCCACATGCCGGACTCGGCGAAGGGGCTCTCCGGTCCGCTGATGCCTTCGCATGCCGGCCTGTTCCAGGCCACCGATCCTGTCGAGCGCCTCAAGCGCAGCGCCGATCACTTTGAGAGGCTGAACGGCCAGATCAAAGCGCTGGGGGCGAAGGTGATCGGCCACTTCGACGTTGTGAAGTACCTTCTGGGGGACACGAGCAAGGACCCGGTCCGGCCCGAAGGCGGTTTCTTCGAGTTCTACAACAGGCTTTGGGACAAGCTGGATCTCGGTCCCAAACCCGTGGCCGACCCGCTGGCGTTGTTGCAGAAGAACCGGGACGGTTCGCCCATCGTCCACGACGATGACGACGCCAAACCCTACGGCGTCTATTTCGGCTGCCTCAACAATCCCTATTGGCGCGCGGTGCTCAAGGCCTGGGTCCGGCGCGGGATCGAACGCGGGCTGGACGGTTACGTCATCAACTATTTTTACCGTCACAATTGCACCTGCGAGCACTGCCAGCGCGCGTTCAGAGCGTACCTTTCCGAGCGCTACAACGCCGGAGAGATCAAGGCGAAGTTTCAGATCGCGAACCTCGAGGCGCACACCTTCGACGAGATCGTCGCCCGGCACAACCCCAGGCAGTCGACGCCGTTGCGCCTGGAGATGCACCGGTTCTCCGACATTTCAAACAAGCGCAACTTTGACGAGGTTTTCATTGACTTCGGGCGGAAGCTGAAGCCCGATCTCATCCTGGCGCAGTGGCTCCACCTTTATGACTTCCGCTATCCGGCCCACGGGCCGACCGACGAGCGCCAGTTCCTGCCGGCGGACCTGTGGTCGAAGGGGGAAAACTACATCTGGTATTGCGTGGGAGGCGTTCCGAAGCCGACCGGAGTGAAGAAAGGCATTCTGGGCGACGGCACGCTCGCGATGCGATACATCCGGGGCGCCGGAGACGACAAGCCGTTCACGATCTGCCAGTACGAGCGGACACGAGTGCGGGCGATCTTCTCCGAAGTGGCGGCGAACGGCGGCATGGCGATGTCGAACTACACCGAGTTCTTCGATCCGGCCAGCCGGCGGGAACTGGTCCGCTACTATGGCTTCCTCCGGCGGTATGACGCGATCTTCCGGGCCAACCGGCCCCATGCGGAGGCGCTGCTTGTGTTTCCGCGCAGCCACATCCACCAGGGTCATTACCACGAATCGATGACGCCGTTCCATAAGGTGGCTCTCGAACTGATGAACCAACACATTCTCTTTGACGTCAAGCCCGACGACCTTGCCGACGCCAGCGTCCGTGCTTCATACCGGAAGGTCTTCACGATCGCTGACGCGGGTCGTACGGGCACGGAACAGTTTGAGAACCTGAGCTACTTCGACGCGCCGCCGACTGTGAGGATCGCGGCCAACCGCCCGGCCGAAGGTGACGAGGTGGATGTGCACATGGTCAACTACAATCGGGATGAGTCGCACGACCCGCCCCGGCGGGGAGTGGAGGATGAGCGGCCCATCGCGGTTCCGCCGGTGAAGTGCGACCTGGTGATTCCCGCCGGGTTCGATGCAGCGCGCGTGGAGTTCATCACGCCGGAGGATCCGGAGCCGAAAGAACTCGCGATGGGAAAGGCGTCAGGCCGGGTCCGGTTCACAACGCCGTCGTTTCTCGTCTACGGGATCGCGCGGGTTCACCTGCGGCCGGCCGCCCGGGCTGGCGGGGAGACGGTGACGCCGGTGAGGCGGTCCCGGCGCGACACCGCCGCGATGCGGCGGGCCATCGAGGAGATGCACGCGGAACAGTTGGTCCGCGGCGCGCCGTTTGGGCCGTTCGACCACGCTGAATGCTCACGGTCTTTCTGACAGCTGCGATAGGGGTCCAGCTTGACTCAGCACGTGATCTTCTGCCAGGGCCGGTCAAGCGCCTCGGGTGGAACAGCCACGTTCCAGCCGGCCTTCCATCTCTGCTTGCCCGACGTAATCAAGCCTCGCGCTGCCTCCGTGGTCGCACCTTCTCGCCTCCCAGAGCGTTACAGAATTCCTGAACATCGAGCGCTTCGACCTGCGGGGACACGGTCCTCATGAGCGCAGGGCTCGCGGCCTTGGGATGGATGATGGCCGCACGGACTGGCTCGTGCTGTCCCATCGCGCGGCGAAGGGATTGCAGGGGTCCAGCCATTGCGGGCTGAACCGTTCTCGACGCCTTGCACTCCACCATCCATAAGCCGCCGGATTCGCCCGGAAACAGGAAGTCCACCTCCAGTCCTTGCTGGTCGCGGAAGTAGTAAAGCTCCTTGCGCCGGCCGCGGTTCACCTGGTGCTTCAGGATCTCAGCCGCAACGAACCCCTCGAATAGAGGTCCGAGGAACGGTGACCGGTTCAGTTCGGCCTGAGTCCGGATCCCCAGCAAATGACACGCCAGGCCCGAGTCCAGAACGTAGATCTTGGGCGATTTGAGGAGCCGCTTGCCGAAGTTCTCGAAATAGGGAGAAACGAGGATGATCTGGCCCGTGATCTCCAGGACGCGAAGCCATTCGCTGATGGTGGGCACCGAAACGCCGAGCGGGGCAGCCAGGTCGGTCCGGTTCAAGATCTGGCCGTGCCGGCTGGCAACAAGGGCCAGAAAGCGCCGAAAGGTCGCCAGATCACGGACATTGACAATGGCCCGGATGTCGCGCTCCAGGTAGGTCTGGATGTAGGAGCTGAACCACAAGTCTCTCGCTTCAGGGCGGGCTAGCGCCTCCGGATAACCGCCGGTGAGAAGAGACACCCGGTCCGTTTCCGCCAGGCTTAGCGGCAAGAGGTGGAGGATTGCTGCGCGCCCAGCCATCGATTCGGTGACGCCCTGCGTCAGAGGCGCCTCTTGAGATCCGGCAAGAAGCCACTGCCCTCTCCTGGAGGGACTCTCGTCGATCCGTGTTCGAATGTAGGCGAACAGCTCGGGCACGTTCTGAATCTCATCGAACAGAGCCGGCAACCGGACCTCGTCCAGCATGCCTCGCGGATCGGAGCGCGCACGGGCCTGGAGGTCGGGATCCTCCAACAAGACGTAACTGGCGCGGGGGAAGATCTGGCGCAACAACGTCGTCTTCCCGGCGCGTCGCGGCCCCGTCACCACCACGGCAGGAAAGTTCCGAGCCGCCTCGAGGACCGTTCGCCGGATGGCGCGCCCGATAAATCGCATATGAGAATTTTCAACTTTCAGTTTATGTTTATCAAGTCGTGAGCTGACAGTCTTCCGACTAAAGTGCAAACGAGAGTCACTCAGAGTTCAAGCCAGAGTCCGACGTTCAACGGCGCCAGCCATTCCTGCCGCCAGATGCTTGACAAAACCGATCAAGAGCCCTGGCGATCCCTTGGGAATCGCCAGAACTCTTCAAGCGGGAATGGGCAAGCGGCCCCAGGCGAGTCGGTTGGGCGTTCGCGAAGGTATGGATGCTGCGCCTGTGCGCCTCTGCCATACCTCACAGTCGAGGGAGACGCGTCTCGACAGAACTGGTGGTGGAATCGGGTATTCAAGGAGCAGAAACCAGTCACGTGCAGAATCCGAACTGAGCGCTGTCCGCAAGATTGGCAACTGCTCACGCCAGGCTTCCAACTGCTCGGCAGACAGCTCGGTGAGCGTGTTCCGTGTGACACCCGTCTGGCGGCCGATGATCGAATCCGAATCATGCGCCAGGAATTCGGGAACGGAGGCCGTATAGAATGCGGGCATCATCGATGGCCCCGCTTTGCCCCGAGCTGACGGCGCGCCGGTACGGGCCGACGTTGCGCGAATCCAGGCGGCGCTTTAGCGATTCGAGAAGTCGGCGGTGGCCGGGAGGTTCGGGATGCGGAGCGGTCGGCGCCTGTGCGCTCTGCTGCTGGACCGTCTGGAAATCAGGCGCCGCGCCTGCCATCGATCGGACTCCCGCAGGGTTTCAAAGGGAGGCGACGTTTGCAGGTCTTTGACGTATTTGGTCGGGCTGCCGGGATTTGAACCCGGGACCTCTTGCACCCCAAGCAAGCGCGCTAGCCAGGCTGCGCCACAGCCCGAACGGGGACTACGCGCGGCCCTGCTTCCGGCGCCGCACGCTACTCCCTCATTGTAGCGTACGGCGCAACCACATTCAGATCCGAATCACCCCTACAACCAGAAGGGCGCACAGCAGCAGCCGGAACAGGGGCGTCATACGTTCACTGAAAGCAATCGTCTTGCCAGGCTATGTGATTGATTCCCCGTGCCGCGACATCGGACGGCTGACATTTTGTCCGGCGGTGCGAGATAGATTGTCGTGCAACCCGTGGTAGCCCCGGCACACCAGGCATGGGGCTCCGGCGGTGCGCGGGCGGTCTACCGGGTCTACAGAATGTCCGGGAACGCCTTCCGGCGCTTCCAGAAAAACGCATGCCCCGCCCAGAATGTCAACAAGCCTGCCGCCCACGCCCACGCTACGCCGGGCCAGTCCGGGGCGCGCGCTTCGAGAATCACGGCCCGATACGCCTTCACCAGTACGAACAGCGGGCTCCGCCCGAGCACTCCCACCGCCCACTCCGGCAGTTGGCTTTCCGGGTAACAGATCGGAGTCAGGAAGAACACCAGCGTCAACCCGAAGCCGATGATCTGCCCCAGGTCTCGGAAGAACACCCCCAGCGCCGAGAGAAACCAGCACAACCCGGCCGTCAGCAACAGGCGCGGAAGCACGAGCAACGGAAGCCACGCCACGGTCGCGGCCGGCCATCCGCGCACGGCCAGCAGAAGCCCCAACAGGATCACGAAGGCGAACGCCTCCGTCACAACTCCCGCGGCCACCGGATTGAGCGGCAGAACCTCGACCGGAAACACCAGCTTCTTTACGAAGTTCCGGTTCTCAACGAGCACGCCCGCCGACCTCCCGACCGCCTCGCTGAACGGCAGCCACACGAGCATCCCGGCCAGAAAGTACAGCACAAATCCCTCGCGCGTCGGATCGGCCCCGAAGCGCGCGTTCATGACGACGCCGAAAACGAAATAGTACGTCGCCATCAGCAGCAGCGGATGCAGCAGCGCCCACGAGGCGTCGCCGAGCGACCCGCGATACCGTCCGGCAACCTCGCGCCGCACCATCGACGCAACCAGCCGCCGGTTGCGCCAGATCGACAGGAACGGCCCGGCGACACCGTGCCGGAACCGGGCCCCGAGTCCCCGCCGGTGGACGCGCGCGAGCGTCGTCGGTCCGGCCCGATCCACCCGCGCCGTTCCGCCCTCGACCGCGGATTCCACCAGCACGAATGGCCACTGACGCCGGTAGAACCAGCCGTCGCGTTCGGTCCGGGGCGAAACGTAGACATGGTAGCGGCCGGACTCGGCCGGCAGTTCCACGTCGAGCGAGTATTCGTCCGATTCGCCCGGCGCCAGAGCGCGCCGCGCGGGTATCCAGTCGCCCTCGCTGATGAAGATGGCGGTATCGGGGTCGTAGATCTGCCAGCCGAGGCACAGGTCTCGCCCGGACCACACCTCCGATCCGCGATTCTCCATCCGGAAGCGGACCTCCACACGGAGCCCGCGCGCCGCGCACCGGACGTCCGTGTAGCCCGCGCTCATGAGTACAGCCACGCGGGCCAGCGGTCCCGCACGGGTCCGGTCTTGCGGGCCAGCGCGTAAATGCCGTCGCCCCGGAGACCGGCCGGCAACCCATACCGGCTCAGCAGGTCCTCCACCCAGATGAGTTCCGGCCTGGGCTCGTCTCGGAACGGCCCGGTATCGAGCTTTTCCACCTCAAATCCGGCGTCATGGAGCAGGCGCTGGATCTCCTTCGGCGTGTACTCGCGGTTGTGGCGCGCATCGCCTTCAACGGAGGGTTTCAGGTACGCCGGGAAGAACCCGGGGTGGAATCCTTGCAGGATCGCCGCGAGCGCGCGCAACGAACAGATGTTCGGAGTCGACAGCAGCACGCGCCCGCCGTCGCGCAGCACGCGATTGATCTCCGCCATCATGAACATCGGATCGGACGCCAGATGTTCAATCAGCTCACAGCAGAGAACCACGGCGAAGTGGCCGTCGGGATAGGGAAACACGTCTTTCTCGGCGTCGAAGAGGTCGATCTCACAGCAGAAGAGTTCGCCTGACTCCGACGTCTTTTCTCTGCGATCGACTTGTCCGGCGCGGCCGTAGTAACAGCCGCGGACCTCGCCGTATCCCAGGCGCGACCGCAAGGCCGGCGTGATTTGCAGGTAGGCGCCCATCTCGAGAATCCGGTCCCCTTCGGTTCCGGGAGGAATCATCGAAAGCGTTTTCTCGAGCCGCGTCAGATGCGTCTCCAGATACTGCCGGTCCGGCGGCGACTCGACCCAGCCACGAAGGTACTCCGGCTCGACCCGCGCCGGTTCGGCCGCCGGCGCGGCTGCTTCCGCGGGCGGGCTCCAGGACCTCGCCGCGGCCACGGCTTCCAGGAAATCGGCGTACATGCGCGCCGCATGGTCCCACGAGCAGGTCCGCTCGACCCAGTCCCGCGCGCGGGCGCCGAGCGCGGACGCAAGGTCGCGGCGTTGCACCAGCAGGGTTAGGTAATCCGTGAGGATCTCCTCCTCGCCGACGCCGACCGGCGCCTTCAGGCAGACGTCATCCGGCAGTTCGGCGAACGCGCCGCAATCGGAGACGATCACGGCTTTGCCGAGCCCCAGCGCCCGCAGCAGCGTGCCCGACGTTTCGCCGACGGTGGGATGGCGCAGATTCAGCACTACGTCACAGGCCGCCATATACCCGACGAAATCCGCGATCTCCGCCCTCCCGATGACACGGACCACTCCGTTCAGCTTCAGCGCCGACCGCAAGTGATCGAGCGGCAGTTCGGGATGCGGCTCGCCCACCAGGATCATCCGCGCGCGCTGCTCCCGTTCCACCACGCGGCGGAACGCCCGGAGCGATTCGCCGATGCGTTTGTAGGGCTTCAGGTGCCCGAACACGCCCACCAGCGGCGAGCCCGCGTCGAGCCCGAGGCGGCGGCGGTACTCCATCCGGTCGGCGTCCGGAATCCAGGCGCCGTGCGGAATGCGCGCCGCGGGCCCTGAGAATCCCGCCTCGCGGGCCCGGGCGATCACGTAGTCGCTGTGGGCGATCAGTCCCCGTGACCGGGACAGCACACGGCGCAGCATTGGCACGCCTTCATAGTCCGGGCCGGTTTCAAGCGCGCGAACGCGCCGGGCGAACTCGAGCGCGGCGGGACCGCCATCGAATTCCACTTCGCGCAGGTAGGCCTCCCAGTCGTTTCGCTGGATTGTCAGCGCGGCGACCAGATGATGCAGGTTCGCCTCGTGCAGGACGATCACGCCGGGGTGCTCCAGGGCGCGCTCGTATGCCTCGGCATGGTCCGGATTGTTGCCGAGCTGATAAAGCGCGATGTCGTACCGGGTTGGGTCAAACGCACGGCGGTCTCCCGGAAAGATCTCCAGCGAACAGAGCCGGCCCAACGGCTCGACGAGGGCTTCCGAGTAGTCCGCGATGCCACTGACGGCGGGCGGCATCGGCGAAAAGAAAGCCACGCGGAGGGACCCGGGCACTACGGAACCAGCTCCATCGTAAAAACGCCCAAAGCGAAGGGAACCCGGACCGAGACCGGAGTCCGGGCGGCGTCCCGGGCAAAGTACAGTTCGAAATCGAGATCGGAAGCGGGCCCGGTGGCGGTCACGTTGATGAGATCGGCCTGGTGCGCGCGGCCGCCGGCGGCGACGGACGCCAGGCCCCGATTCTCCAGCCGGAGCGAATACGGCGAGCCGAAATAGACCGTTTCCGTCCGCGGCAGCCGGTTTCTCCTGAGCTCCTCGCGAAGATGAAAAAGAAACGTCAGCGCGTCACGGGCGCACGGCGCCGCCGGAAGAGACGATCGGCCGCCATCCCTGGTCTGCCGCGTGATCACTCCGGTGACGGCGTCAAATTCCAGGGATTCGTCGGTTTGACGCCCGCCGTGAACGATGGTTCTGACGAAACTCTGCGAGCACAGAGCCGCGGTGGCCGTGGCGGCGAAGCGATCCTTGATCGGAAACGCCGGCATCGAAGCATCCAGGCTGAGCGCAAAAGAGCGGGTCTCGCCGCGCCGGGCCGATGTCAGCGTTCCCTCCCCGAGGTGGAAGCCGGCAGGCCAGTGGATCGAGTAGCGCAACGTCTCGGCGCGCAGGGCCGCGCAACAGAGCAGGGCGGCCGCGGCCGGCAGGAAAGGCCTGTGTCCCAACGCCGGCTCGCGCGAACCCGCGCGCGGACGGAACCGCGCCCAACCGGACGTCGCCACGTTATCTCCGCACGGAGGCGGCGGAACGCGACCGCCGCCGGACCGCGGCCACCTCGTGGTAGACCGTCAGGGTCTTCGCCGCTGTGTCCTTCCACTGGAAGCGCGCGGCGCGCTTGACTCCCAGACGTTCCATTAGCGCCCGCAACTCCCCGTCGACCAGGACGTCGCGCATGGCGCGCACCAGTTCCGCCGTCGAAGTGGGATCGCAGGTGATCGCTGCTCCGTCCGCCACCTCGACCGTCGCCGTCGTATTCGAGCAGACCACGGCCCGTCCGCACGCCATCGCTTCCAGGATGGGCATGCCGAACCCTTCGTAGAGAGAGGGGAAGACAAAAAGGTCGCAGCCGGCGTACAGGTACGGAAGCTCGGAGTCAGGCACGAACCCCGTGAAATGAATCCGGTGAGGCACAGAAGACTGGCGCGCCGCCTCCTTGGCGCGGGACGCGAAGAAGTTGTCCTGCCCGGTCAGCACGAGATGATGCGGCAGATGGGGCTGGTCGCGCAGCAACTGTTCGAAGGCGGCGATCAATCCCGTCTGATTCTTGCGCGGCTGAAGGTCCCCGACCATCAGCAGGTATGGCGCGGGAACTCCGAGAGACTGCCTCACGCGCGCCCGCGCGGTCTCCTGCGCGATGGGACGAAACGCCGAACTGACGGCGCACGGAACAACGGTGATCTTTTCCCTTGCTATCGAGTATTGACGGGCCAGCTGCCGGGCGGAAAATTCACTGGTTGTCAGCACCCGCGCGGCCCTCTCGACCGTCCGCCTCACGGTAAAGCCGAGTTGCAACACGCGAGCCCGGGGGAAGTATTCGGGATGCTCGAGGAAGCTGACGTCGTGGACGCTGACCACGATCGGGCAGGGGCACCACAACGGCGCCGTGTACTGGACATGGATCAGATCCGGGCGGTCCTCCCGCAGGCGCGCACTCAAATCCAATCCCAGACGCACGAACGGATTGCTGGAGACACGGCGGCACCGGAATCCCGCCGGAACATCGCGTTCGGCGCCTGGTTCCGATACATAGGCGAAAAACTCGGACTCCACGTCAAGCGAAGCGAATCCCGCGAGCAAGTTACGAACGTAAACTTCGTTCCCCGTCAGATTGCGCCCGATCGCGTGTGCGTCGATCGAAAATCGCATGCGCTCAGTTTCCAGTATATGTCAAAGGCCAATCCTGCCCAGTACGTTCCAACCTTTTTCCCAGGTAAAGTTTTCCTGAAACAGCTTCTGCGCGCGGAGCGCCATGTCTTCGCGGAGTTCGGGACTGCCAACCAGCCGCTCCACGGCGCCGGCGAACGCCGCCGGCGTATCCGCTGTGAGGACACCTTCCCGAGGAAGCCCCTCGACGCCGACGGTCGTGGAAACAACCGGCGCGCCGGCGCTCCACGCCTCCAGGATCTTGATGCGGGTGCCGCTGCCGCTGCGCAAAGGAACCACGGCGGCCAGGGACCGCGCCAGTTCCGGAAGGGCGTCCGGCACCGGGCCTGTCAGGCGAACGTTCGGCAGACCGCCGACGGCGCCGCGCACCGCCTCCGGGTTCCGGCCCAGCAGCACCCATTCGAGGTCGGGATGACGGCGGTGTATGAGCGGCCAGATCATGCGTCCGAACCAGACGGCGGCCGCCTTGTTAGGGTCGTACTCGAAGTTGCCGGAGAAGATGATCTGCCTGCGCCGGCTGGTCCGGGGAGCCTCCCGCGACGGAATCGTATTCGGGTAGACCTCGACGCGCGATCCGGGAGCGATCGCGCGGGCCCGGGAGGCATCGGCGGCGCTGGCGGCAAGCACGAGGTCGAAGCGGCCCAGTTGTTCCCGCTCGATGGCGCGGCAGCGCCGTGCGAACCTGCGGTAGAAGGCCGAGACGGGCCAGCCGTGCTCGGTGGAACAGCGCTCGTACAGGACAGACTCGACGTTGTGCAGATCGAGCACGACGCGGGAGGCGTGCCGCGCCAGCAGGGGGCGGTAGGGAGCGCACCAGAAATGTTCAATGACGGCTGTGTCCCAGCGGAGTCCCCGGCAGAACCGGGCGATCTGGTCCTCGCAGCCGGCGAAGCGGTCAACCAGGGGGGGAACGCCGCGGCGGGCCCGGTCGAGGTTCCGCAGCGCCCGCGCGCCGGTTCCCTTCGAGTGCGCCGGCAGGTCGATCAGAAGCGAGCACCGGACCAAGCCCGCCGGGATGGCGTCCCGCGGATCCTCGGCGCCCGCCTCACGAAACAGGATCGCGTCTACCGGCGCGTGGCGGGCAAAGTACGCCAGCAGCCCCGCCGAACGGAGCGCCCCGCCGCCGTGCAGCGGATACGGCGGTTCCGGAAACAGCATCAGCGTGCGTGACGGCAAACCGCCTCCAGGTAGAGGTCCCGCGTAAGCCGGGCCGTCCGCTCCCAGCTGAACGAGGCGGCCCGCGCCAGGCCCCGTCGCCGCCACGGCTCGGGATCGCGCAGTACGGATGCAACGGCCTCAATCCAGGCGCGCGTGTCGCCGGCGTCGACGTGCAGCGCCGCTCCGCCGGAGACCTCCATCAGCGCCGGATCCCGCGACGCGATCACCGGGGCGCCGGACTGCATGGCTTCAAGCAAAGGCAATCCGAAGCCCTCATAAAAGGACGGATAGAGCAGCGCGGCGGCCCTCTGATACAGGTCGGCAAGCTCGGCGTCGGACACCGGGCCGCCCTCCCCGACCACTCTCAACTCCCTTCCCAGATGACCGGCGACGGCGCGCGCCATGGCCAGGTTCTTGCGTCCCCCCGCGCCGACGGCGAGGAGAAAGTCCCCGCGCCGGGACTCCTCAGGGGGCGGCTGAAACAGCGCCGGCGCCGCCTCCGGCACGGCGGCGACCCGCTCCGCCGGCAGCCCGAAAAACTCCATCGCCTCCCGGCGGATCGCTTCCGTCGGCGTGATGATGATCGTCGCCAGATTCAGCCGCAGCAGCCAGGGAGTGCGCCGCCGCACCCGGCTCGAAGCCGCCCGCCAGGGCTCGCGCTTCCACGGAGAAAGGTCGTGCAGGGTCATCACGCTCGCGCATACCGGCACGTAGGGGACGGCGAAATCAGCGCCGTGAAAGACGTCGAACCGGTTCCGGTGCAGCGTGACCGGGAGGCCGTGCGACCACCACCGTCCAGGGCCGGGCTCGAGCAGTTGATAGTGGTCTTCAGGAAAGCCGGCCTGGAGGGCGCTGAACAGCTCGCGCGTGTAGCGCGCGATTCCTCCGGTGGGCACGGTGAGGGGCGTGGCGTCGATGGCGACCTTCATGGCGCATCCCCGGACCGGATGGCCTCGAGGATTCCCTGGTGTTCGGGCAGCCAACCCAGTTCCCGGTGCGCCTTGGTGCTGCCGATCTTCTGGTCGAGAATCAGGGCGTCAGCCACCGGACCAAAGCGTTTCCGCGCTTCCTCGACCGTCGCCGAAGCGGTCGCGCCCAGCGCCAGGGCGACGTCTTTCACGGGCCGGGGCGTCCCGTGCGCCGCAAGGTACAACGATCCCGGTTCGGCCCGCTCGAGCGCCAGCAGGCAAAGCGTGGCGAGATCGTCGACATGGACGAAACTCCAGTGATGGGCCCCTCCGCCGATCACCGGCATCGCGCCGGAGGCGAGCGCGGCGATCAAGCCGCCACCGCGGCCCCATGGCATCGCCGCCCGCACGACAACGCCGCGTACGCGGCGCGCTGCGGCGTCCCGGACGATCCGCTCCACGGCGAGGTGTCCCGCCGCCACCGCCGGGGGCTTGCACGGGAACATTTCCCCGGCTGTGCGCCCGCCGGTGCCGCCCATGACCCAGGTGGTGCTGACGTAAATCAGCGGTTTGCCGGTCCCGGCGAAGGAATCGATCAGGTCGAGCGCCAGGTCGCGCTGGGCGGAGCTGCCGGAAAGACAGATGGCGCCAGCGGCATCCTGTGGCGAATCGGCGGGCAGCACACGGCCGGCCAGCGCCACGCCGGTATGGCTGGCGGCATCATTGAGCAGGACGCGCATCAGCATCCCGGAAGCGCGGCGCGCGTCAATTGGAAGGCCGCAGCCCCTCGTCCGCACCCAGGCCTTTGTCCAGCCAGCCCGGATACCAGCGGAAGACGTTGCCGGTCAGACTTCCGATGAAGATCACCTTCTCCGGCGTCACGTGCAGCCAGTGGCCCGGCGACTCCATCGCGCCGAGGATCCTGCCGGTGCCCTTGTCAATCTTCATGATGCGGCCGGCCAGCGTATCGTAGGTGAGGTTCTCGATATTATTGCGGTGCGTGATCATCCACAACTCCTGGTCCGCCGTGATGAAAAGGTTCTGCGTGGCGCCGGTATGGGTCCACTGGCGCAGGAACTTTCCATTGGGGTCGAAGATCTGAATGCGGTTGTTCTCGCGGTCGCTCACGTAGACGATGCCCTCGCTGTCGACGGCGATCGAGTGCACGGTGTTGAACTCGCCCGGGCCGGCGCCGGGCTTGCCCCAGGTGGCGACGAACTTGCCGTCATAGGTGAACTTGACGACCCGGGAATTGCCGTACCCGTCACTGACGTAGACGAACTGGCCATCGGGAGAAAAGGCGATATCGGTCGGACGGTTGAACGTATCGTTCGTCGCCGCGGCTTTCCCCTTGACGCCGAGAGTGAGCTCCAGCCGGCCTTCACGATCGAACCGCATCACCTGGTGGTTGCCGTTGTCTGTGACCCAGACCTTTCCGTGCCGGTCGACCCGCATGCCGTGCTCATTTCCGAACATCCCCTTGCCCCAGGACCGCAGGTATTTCCCCTTGGCGTCAAACACGATGATCGGATCGGCCTTCTTGCCGCGCTGAAAGACGTAGACCTCGCCCGAGGCGTCCGCGGCCACCGCGGAGACCCGTCCGAATTTCCAGCCGGCCGGCATGGTGTCGGGCTCTTCGCCGAACCGGATCTGGACGCGATACTTGAGCAGCCCTCCCTCGTGCGGCCGCCAGCCGGGTTCACCGGCGGCGGCGATCGTGCAGAAGAAGGCGAACGTGGATCGGTACATCGGAACGATCATAACAGGAGCGGAACGCAGTGGCGCGGCCGAGTCTTGTCTCACGCAAGATGAGCCTGAAGGGAGGCATGAATTCTCACGCAAGATGAGCCTGAAGAGGGTTGGGATCGAGATGCTGGAGATTGATCATCAGCATGGACGATTCGAAGTGGTT